>Ga0070671_100000097_pt1 | contig 55082 bp, 55 predicted proteins | sample KBSS73metaG_FD_65341 | JGI IMG/M metagenome (GOLD analysis project Ga0070671, IMG submission 65341) | Switchgrass rhizosphere microbial communities from Kellogg Biological Station, Michigan, USA - KBS S7-3 metaG | ecosystem: Host-associated > Plants > Roots > Rhizosphere > Soil ...
GTGAGGTGGGTGATCGGGATCGCGTACGTGACGCCCGGTGCCGGCACGCCGACCTGCACGCAGGTGCCCCCCCAGTCGAGGCAGCGCACGGCCGAGTCGGTGACCGCGGGGTGGCCCACGCACTCGAACGACCAGTTGACACCGCCCCCGCCGAACGGACCCTCGACCACGTCGTCGGACCACGGGTGCAGCTCGCGGATCTTCTGCACGGCGTCGTCCTTCGACGCGTCGATGAAGTGGGTGGCGCCGAGCTCGAGGGCGAGCTCGCCCTTCGACGCCAGCGTGTCGACGGCGATGATCGTCGACGCCGCCTTGATCCGCAGCGCCTGGATCACCGACAGGCCGACCCCACCGGCGCCGAACACGGCGGTGAAGTCGCCGGGCATGACGTTGGCCCGGTTGAACACCGAGCCGACGCCGGTGACGACGCCGCAGGCGATCAGGCACGCCGAGGTGAGCGGGATGTCCTTGTCGATCGGGACCGCCTGCACCTCCTTGATCACCGTCATCTCGGCGAACGACGACGTGGCGGCGAAGTTGCCCGCGGCCTGGCCGCCGACCGTGAACGGCTCGGTGCGGTTGCCGATCGACTGCTTGCACCAGGTGGGCCGGCCGGCGTTGCAGCGGTCGCAGATGCCGCAGTTGGCCACCGTGCCGATGACGATGTGGTCGCCCTTCTTGACCCGGGTGACGGCCTCGCCCACGGCCTCGACGATGCCGGCCCCCTCGTGGCCCATCACCGACGGCGCCGGCCAGGGGATCGTGCCGTCGACGACGCTGATGTCGCTGTGGCACACGCCGGCGGCGACGACCCGGGCGAGGACCTCGTTGGGCCCCGGCGCGCGGACCTCCACGTCGTCACGGATCTCCGCCGTCTCGCCGTTGAACACGATGCCGCGCACCTGCGCCCCCTTCGTCGATTGTTCGCTGCGAAACCTATCCAGTCAGAGATAGAACGCGTACTCGTCGAGCACGGGCAGCACCTCGTCGGGGCCGGCCGCGGGAACCCGCAGCACGCACTCGGTGACGCCGAGGCTCTCGTAGTACGCCATCTTCTCGGGCGTCGGGAGCACGCCCATGGGCACGATGTGGAGGGTGGCGGGATCGCGGCCGGCGTCGGTGACGGCCTGGCGGAGAAGGGGGAGGGCGTCGCGCAGCCCGGCGCCCCCGAACGGGATCCACCCGTCGCCGTACTCGGCGATGGCGGCGAAGAGCTTCGGGCCGGCCCCGCCGCCCAGGAGGGTGCGCACCCGCGGCTGCTGCACTGGCTTCGGCCACGACCAGCTCGGCGACACCGACGCGAACTCGCCCTCGTAGCCGCCGACGTCGCCCGTCCAGAGCGCCTGGGCGAGCAGCAGGTGCTCGCGCACGACGGCGCGCCGGTCCTCGAAGAGGACCCCGTGGTCGCGCAGCTCCTCCTTGTTCCACCCGAAGCCGACGCCCATGACGGCCCGGCCGCCGGAGATGAAGTCGAGCGTCGCCACCGCCTTGGCCCAGGCGATGGGGTCGTGCTCGGCGGGCAGGGCGACCGCGGTGCCGAGGAGGATCGTCGAGGTCAGGGCGGCCGCCGCGCTCAGCGCCACGAGCGGGTCGAGCGTGCGCAGGTACCCGTCGTCGAGCTCGTCGGTGCCGGTGGCCGCCGGCGTCTCCCGGCTCACCGGGATGTGGGTGTGCTCGGGGATGTAGAGCGAGTGGAACCCGCGCTCCTCGGCGGCGACGGCGAGCTCGTGGACCGGCATGGTGCGGTCCTGAGCGAACATGGTGACCCCATACTTCACCGCCGTAGTATCGACCACATGCTCGACTTCGTGATCCGTGGGGGAACGATCGTCGACGGCACCGGGGCTCCCGGCTACCGCGGCGACGTCGGAATCAGGGACGGCCGCATCGTCGCCGTGGGCGCCGTGGAGGAGGACGCCGGCACGGTGATCGACGCCGAGGGCCTGGTCGTGTGCCCCGGATTCGTCGACCCGCACACCCACTACGACGCCCAGCTGTTCTGGGACCCGTTCGCCACGCCGTCGAACGTCCACGGCGTCACGTCGGTCATCGGCGGCAACTGCGGCTTCACGATCGCGCCGATCAAGCCCGAGGACGCCGACTACATGCGTCGTCTCCTCGCCCGGGTCGAGGGCATGCCGCTCGGCGCCCTCGAGAACGGCATCGAGTGGAACTGGCGCACCTTCGGCGAGTACCTCGAGCGCCTCGACGGCAACCTCGGCGTGAACGCCGGGTTCCTCGTCGGTCACTGCGCGGTGCGCCGGTTCGTGATGGGCCCGGAGTCGGTGGGCAATGAGGCGTCGCCCGAGCAGATCAAGGCCATGCAGGAGCTGCTGGCCGAGTCGCTCGAAGCCGGCGGTCTGGGCTTCTCGACGACGTTGTCGAGCACGCACTCCGACGGCGATGGCAAGCCGGTGCCGTCCCGCTGGTCCACCAAGGAGGAGCTGCTGGCGCTCTGCGAGGTCACCGGTCAGTTCGCGGGCACCACGCTCGAAGGCATCACCGAGGGGTGCCTCGACACGTTCAGCGACGACGAGATCGCGCTGTTCTCGGAGATGTCGAAGGCGGCGAACCGGCCCATCAACTGGAACGTGCTGACCGTCGACGCCGCCGCGCCCGAGCGGGTGCCGCGTCAGCTCGGCGCGTCCGATCAGGCCGCCGCCATCGGCGGGAAGATCGTGGCGCTCACGATGCCGGTGCTCGTGCCGATGAACATGAGCCTGCGCAACTTCTGCGCGCTGAACCTCATCCCCGGATGGGGCGAGATCCTCTCCCTGCCGATCCCGGAGCGCATCGCCAAGCTGAAGGACCCCGAGGTGCGCGCCCACATGATCGAGCGGGCGAACTCGAAGGAGGCCGGCGTGTTCCGGCGTCTCGCCGACTTCAAGCGCTACGTCCTCGGCGACACGTTCTCGAAGGAGAACGAGGGGTTGAAGGGCCGCGTGATCGGCGAGCTGGCCGCCGAGCGGGGCGAGGATCCGTTCGAGTGCCTCGTGAACGTCGCCGCCAACGACGAGCTGCAGACCGTGCTGTGGCCGATGCCCACCGACAACGACCCCGACTCGTGGGCGTTGCGCAAGCAGGTGTGGAACGACCCGCGGGCCATGATCGGCGGGTCCGACGCCGGTGCCCACCTCGACCGGATGTTCGGTGCCTCGTACACCACGCGCTTCCTCGGCGACATGCTGCGCGGCCGCCAGCTGCTGTCGTTGGAGGAGTCGGTGCACATGATCACCGACGTGCCGGCGCGGTTGTTCGGGTTGAAGGAGCGTGGGCGCCTGGCCGAAGGGTGGATCGCCGACGTGGTGGTGTTCGACCCCGAGACCGTCACCGCGGACAACGCCGAGCTGGTGCACGACCTGCCGGGCGGTTCGGCGCGCCTCACCGGTCAGTCGCAGGGCATCGTGCGGGTGTTCGTCAACGGCGTCGAGACCGTCGTCGACGGCCGGTCCACCGGCGCCACGCCGGGCACGATCCTGCGGTCCGGTCGCGACACCGAGACGGTCGCCGCCCACGGATGACGGTCACTCCGGACGCCGGCCTCCTCGCCGACAAGGTCGTCGTCGTCACGGGTGCCGCGCAGGGCATCGGCAAGGGCGGCTGGCGGCCCTGACGCCCCCAAACCGTTCTTTGTCGGATCTGCCCGGCTCAGCCGGGCAGATCCGACAAAGAACGGTTTGTGTCACACCCCCTCGCTTGACTGCGAGCATGCAGACACCGGAAGCGGTTCTCTCCGCGCTGGCGGCCGACCAGTTCGGGATGATCACCCGGTCCCAGGCGCTGGGTGCCGGCGTGAGCCGCCACGCCATCGATCTCCGCCTGTCCGATGGCCGCCTGACGTTCGTGCATGAAGGCGTCTACCGCCACCCGGCGGTGCCGCCGACGTGGCGCGGGCGACTGATGGCGGGCGTGTTGGCCGCGGGCCGCGGCGCCGCCGCCAGTCATCGGAGCGCTGGTCGACTGCACGGGTACCGAGGTGTCCCGCCGTGGCGTCCGGAGCTCACGATGTCGGCAACCGACCTGCCACTGCGATCGGGGGTCGACGTCCACCGCACGAACCGGCTCGACGCCGCGGACCTCACCGTCGTCGACGGCATTCCGTGCACGTCGAGGCCCCGGACCTTGCTCGACCTGGGAGCGGTGCTTCCCTACGAGGTGGTCGAGGTCGCCGTGCAGGACGCGATCATTCGGAAGCTGGTCAGTCACGAGGAGCTGTTCGCCGTGCTGGAACGGGTGGGCGGCCGGGGTCGACGGGGGACGTCGCCGCTCCGGGCCGTCGTCCGCCACGCACTGCCCGACGAGCGTCTAGAGAGCGAGCTCGAACGGCTCCTCTTCGCGTTGTTCCCGGCCAACCACGGGTGCGTGCTCCAGTACGAGCTGACCTGCGTCGACGGTCGGCGCGTGCGACTCGACGCGGCGCGACCCGAGCTGCGTCTCGCCATCGAGGCGAACGGTCTCCGTTGGCACGGCACCGCCAAGGACATGCGCCGCGACATGGCACGCCGCCGAGCCATCAAGGCCTCCGGCTGGGACCTGTGGGAGTACGGCTGGGCCGATGTCGTCGAGACGCCGGATGCTGTGCGCGCCGACCTCGCACGTCTCCTCGCGCAGGCGGCGTGATCTCTGTCGGATCTGCCCGGTTCAGCCGGGCAGATCCGACAACGAACGAGAGGGTGGGGGCGCGGCTCAGGGCCAGGGCTTGGACTTCAGGTCGTCCTGGAGGGCGCGCTTGTTGATCTTACCGGTGCCGCCGCGGGGGAACTCGGCCACGAGCTCGAGCTGCTCCGGGATCTTCTGCATCATCAGGCCCTTGCCCTTGGCGAACTCGACGACCTCGGGAAGCGTCAGCTCGTCGTCGCCCGCCAGCTGCACCACCGCGCACACGCGCTCGCCGCGCTCGCGGTCGGGCAGACCGATGACCGCCACCTCGGCGACCTTGGGGTGCGTGTAGAGGAGGTCCTCGATCTCCTTGGCCGAGATGTTCTCGCCCTTGCGGATGATGATGTCCTTCAACCGACCGGTGAGGCTCAGGTGGCCGTCCTCCCGCAGCACGCCGAGGTCGCCGGTGCGGAACCACCCGTCCTCGTCGAACGCGTCCTTGTCGAGATCGGGGTCGGTGTACCCCTTGAACACCATCGGGCCCTTGAGCCGCACCTCGCCGTCGACGAGCCGCAGCTGGATGCCCACGATCGGCTTGCCGTCGGTGTTGGCCAGCTGCTCGTCGGTGTCGTGCGGGGACCCCTGCGTGATCATCGGCACCTCGGTCATGCCGTAGCCGTGCACGCACCCGCGCCCGCCCATCTCCCGCTGCACGTCGTAGTGCAGCTCGGGCGGCTTGGGCCCGCCCCCGCCCGACAGCATCCGCAGCTTCGGGAGGATCGGCCGTCCCGGCTGCTTACGCTGCTCGGCCAGCAGCATCGTGTAGAACGCCGCGCCGCCGCCGGAGATCGTGCACCCCACCGACGCCAGGAACGGGATCGTCTCGGCCGGCACGAACTGCTCGATGAGCGCGACCGCGAAGCCGTACGTCAACGTCATCACGAGGTAGTCGGGCCCGCCGATGTGCGCGTACGGGAACGCGATCGAGCCGACGTCGTCGGGCGCCGGGTCGAGGGCCACCGCCAACCCCCAGCCACCGGCGAGCAACGTCTGGTCGGTGTGCTGCACGCCCTTCGGGTCGGCCGTCGAACCCGACGTGTAGTAGATCCACCGCACGGGCGCCGCGCCGGGCGCGTACGACGGGGGCGCGGGCAACGTCGCCGGATCGCCCTCGGGCAGCCCGTCGGCCGTGATCAGCAGCTCGGGCGGCTCGGGCAAGCCCTCGCACGCGTCCTTGGCCAGCTGCACGAAGTCGAAGCCGCGGAACTCCCCGGGGATCGCCAGGAAGCGCGCACCGGTCTGGCGGATGGCGAAGCTCAGCTCCCGCCCCCGGTACAGGTGGATGATCGGGTTCTGCACCGCCCCCAGGCGCGACAGCGCGACCGACAGCAGCACCGTGTTCATCTGCGTCGGCAGCTGCCACGACACCGGGGTGTTCTCGGAGATGCCCATGGCGTACAGGCCGGCGGCGACGCGCTCGGCCGTGTCGCGGAACTCCTGGAACGTGAGCGAGCGACCCTTGTCGTCGAACACGAAGCGCTGATCCGGCGACAGCGCAGCCCGGCGCTCGACGAGCTCCCAGAACGACGTGGCGTCGGGGATGGTTCGCTCGCTCATCGGGGGACCACCTGTTGGATGTCGTCGCGGTACCGCCGGACGTCGACGCCCCAACGCCCGTCACGCCGGGACCACGTGTCGTGATAGCGCCCGCGACCGACGATGTCGGCCTCGGCGCCGCGCAGGCACACCGTCACGTACGTCTCGCTCGTGGCCCGGTCGCCGTCGACCTCGATGAGGATGTTCGTGACCTGGTGCGACGTGCGTTCGAACGTCTCGTGCACGGGCCAGACCCAGTCGAGGAACCCGGCGCCGGTGCCTTCGAAGATGCCTTCGTAGGACGCCGCGCCGCCGGGGTGCCAGATGTCGGCCTGGGCGCGGTCGAAGCGGTCGAGCCCGTGGCAGTAGCGGTGCAACGCCTCGGTGATCGCCTGCTTGGCGACGAGCTCCTCGAGCGCGTCAGGCACTGGGCACCGGCGGCGCGCCCGGCAGGAACGGGTTGATGTCGCCGGCCAGCCAGCCGCCGTCGACCACGAACTCGCCACCGGTGCAGTACGACGCCTCGTCGGACGCGAGGAACAGCACCATCGTGGCGATCTCGCGCGGGTCAGCGGCGCGGGCGAGCGCGAGCTGCGCGTGGCCCATGTCGAAGACGTCCTTCGGAACGTCGCCGATCATCGGCGTGAACACACCGCCGGGGTGCACGGAGTTGACCCGAATGCCGAACTGGCCGAGCTCGAGGGCGCCGGTCTTCGTCATCGAGCGCACCGCCCCCTTCGACGACGAGTAGGACACGAGCGAGTTCTTCGAGCCGACGCCGTCGATCGAGCTGATGTTGATGATCGAACCGCCGCCCGCTCGCTTCATCGGCTCGATGGCCGAGCGCATGCCGAGGAACGTGCCGACCTGGTTGACCATGATGACGCGGAGGTACTCGTCGAGCGTCGTGTCGACGATGGCGTTGAACGTGAGGATGGCCGCGTTGTTGACGAGCACGTTGAGCGGACCCATCTCCTCGGCCGCCTCGATCAGCGCCGACCAGTCCGCCTCGCTCGACACGTCGGTGTGCACGTAGCGGGCGGCGTCGCCCAGCTCCTTGGCCACCGCCTCGCCGAGGTCGTCGAGCACGTCGGCGATGACGACCTGGGCGCCCTCCTCGACGAACAGGCGGGCCTCGGCCTCGCCCTGGCCGCGAGCGCCGCCGGTGACGATCGCGACCTTGCCCGTGAGCCGGCCCGCCATCAGGGCTCCACCAGCGCCGTCGCCGTTCCCTGGACCTTGACCTCACCGTCGGCGTTGGCCAGCGAGCACTCCAGCTCGACCACCCCGTCGTCGATGCTGGTGACGACGACCTTGGTGCGCAGCACCTCGCCCGGCCACGTCTGCTTGACGAACCGCACGCTGTAGCTGCGCAGGTGCTGGAGGCCGACGAACTCGGTGAGGGCGGTGCCGAGGAACCCCATCGAGAACATGCCGTGCCCGAACACCGAGGGCAGACCCGCCTTCTGGGCGAGGATCTCGTCGTGGTGCATCGGGTTGTAGTCACCCGACGCGCCGGCGTACTGCACGAGGTCGGTGCGGGTGAGCTTGTGCTCCTTGACCGGGGCCTCGGTGCCCACCACTGCCTCACTGGCCTTCATGCCCCACCTCACGCTCGGCGTTTCCTGACGGTGCGTCACCTTAGCGAGATAAGGTCCGCGTCCATGCCGCTGGATGAGAGCTTCAAGGGTCGGAAGGGCGGGCGCGGCCGCACCGTCATCGAGCGGGGGCCGGTGTCCACGTTCGCCCGTGCGATCAAGGACACCAACCCGATCCACCAGGACGCCCGCGCCGCCGCCGACGCCGGCTTCGACGCCATCCCGGCGCCGCCGACGTACCTCATCGGCGCCAGCGCCTGGGGCACGTTCCCCGAGCTGCAGCCCGACGACCCGGGCAAGAGCCCGTTGGCCGACGTGCTCGCCGAGTACGCCCGGCAGGGCGGACTGCTGTTGCACGGCGAGCAGTCCTTCGAGTTCACCCGACCCATCCAGGTCGGCGACGTGCTCGACTCCGAGACCGAGATCGTCGACACGTACGTCAAGGGATCGATGACGTTCACCGTCGCCGAGACGCGCTACACCGACGCCGGCACCGGCGAGCTCGTGGCGGTCGCACGCAACAACTTCATCAACCGCCAGTGAGCCGGGCGCCGTCCTACGAGCAGATCCGCAACCTGCTCGGCCGGTACACCGAGTGCATGGACCTCGGTGACTTCGACGGCCTGGCCTCGCTGTTCACCGAGGCGGTGATGACCGACTTCGAAGGCCGCGAGATCGGCCGCGGCTTCGACGCCATCAAGGCCAACTACGTCGACGGCACCCAGCTGTACGACGGCCGCCCGGGCACGAAGCACGTCACGACCAACGTCCAGATCGAGGTCGACGAGGACGCCGGCACGGCCGTCGCCAAGTCGGCGTACGTGGTGTTCCAGGCGACGCCGAAGCTGGCGCTCCAGCCGATCATCACCGGCCGCTACCACGACGACTTCGCTCGGGGCGCCGACGGCACGTGGCACTTCTCCGTGCGGCGCTTCGCGGTCGACACCGTGGGCGACCTGTCGCAGCACCTCACCTACTCCTTGGGGGACACATGAGATTCGACGGCAAGCGCGTCTTCGTCACCGGCGCCGCCTCCGGCATCGGTGCCGCCACCGCCGAGCTGTTCCAGAAGGAAGGCGCGCAGGTCGTGGCCACTGACGTCGTGGAGCGCGACGACATCGTGCGGTGCGACGTCAGCGACCCGGCCTCGGTGCAGGCGGCGATGGCCACCGCGATCGACCGCCTCGGCGGCCTCGACGTGTGCGTGAACGTGGCGGGCGTCGACGTGATGTCGGCGTTCGAGGACCTGACGCTCGACCTCATCCGCAAGCACCTCGACGTGAACTACGTCGGTACTGCCCTCGTGACCCAGGCCGCGCTGCCGCACCTGAAGGAGAGCCGGGGGAACATCGTCACCGTCGCGTCGATCTCCGGCCTCCAGGGCCAGCCGTACAACTCGGCGTACTGCGCGTCGAAGGGTGCCCTGCTGCTGTTCATGCGGTCGATCGCGGTCGAGCTCGCCGCGTTCGGCGTGCGGGTGAACTGCGTCTGCCCCGGTGGGGTCGAGACGCCCTTGAACCAGGGCGCCACGGCGCTGCTGCCCCCCGACGCGAACTTCGATCTCTTCGCCCGCATGACGGGCGTGCTCGACGGCGGCGCCTTCATGCCGGCCAGCGACATCGCCGACGCCATCGCCTACTTCGCGTCCGACGCCGCGAAGTCGGTGACCGGCGCGGCCCTCGTGGTCGATCGCGGCACGTTGTGGTGATCGTCGTCACCGACGCCGGCCCGACGCTCGAGTCGCCCGAGGACTGCAAGAGGTTCCACGTCGAGGTGCGCGGCGCCGGCGACCTCGGTGGTGCCGGCGCATGGGCCGACGACGGCGAGCACGCGCTGATCGACGTCGACTGGGTGCGCCAGCAAGCCGCCGGTCGCGTGCCCGACGGCTGGGATGCCGACTTCGAGGGCATGCTCGGCTACGCCCGGTCGAAGGGGTGGATCGAGGGCTCGGCCATCCGTGCCCACCTCGAGCGATGAGCGGGGTCGGCACCACCACGCCCGCGCTCGTGCTGGCCGCCGCCGCGCAGTGGCCCGACGCCGAGGCGCTCGTCGACGGCGACCTGCGGCTCAGCTTCGGGGACCTGCGAGATGCCGTCCTCCAGTCGACCCGGGCCGCCATCGCCGCGGGGTTGCAGCCCGGCGATCGCGCCGCGGTGTGGGCGCCGAACATGGGGGAGTGGGTGATCGCCGCGCTCGGCGTGCACGGGGCCGGCGCCGCCATCGTGCCGCTGAACACGCGGTTCAAGGGCGAGGAAGCGGGCTACGTGCTCGGCAAGAGCGGTGCCAAGGTGCTGTTCACCGTCCAGGACTTCCTCGGCTTCGACTACCCGGCGATGCTCGACGGCGTCGACCTGCCGGCGCTCGAGCGCACCGTCGTGCTGCGGTCGCCCTCGTGGGAGACGTACCTCGATGCCGCGGAGTCCGTCGCCGTCGAGGAGGCGGAGGCGCGCATGGCCGCGGTGACTCCGGACGACACGTCGGACCTCATCTTCACGTCCGGCACGACGGGCCGGCCCAAGGGCGTCATGACGACCCACGGGCAGACGACGCGCGCCTTCGAGGCGTGGAGCGGCATCCTCGGCCTGCGCGCCGGTGATCGCTACCTGATCGTCAACCCGTTCTTCCACACGTTCGGCTACAAGGCCGGGTTCGTCGCCGCCATCATGCGCGGTGCCACGATCGTGCCGCTGCCCGTGTTCGACGTCCCCGCCGTGCTCGACCTCGTGTCGCGGGAGAAGATCACGATGCTCCCCGGGCCACCCACGTTGTTCCAGACGATCCTCAACCACCCCGACCGCGGCCAGTACGACCTGTCGTCGTTGCGGCTGTGCGCGACGGGCGCCGCGGTCATCCCCGTCGAGCTGGTGCGCCAGATGCGAGCCCAGCTCTTCGAGACCGTCATCACCGCGTACGGCCTCACCGAGTGCACGGGCGTGGCGACGATGTGCCGGGCCGACGACGACGCCGAGATCATCGCCCACACCTCGGGGCGCGCCATCCCCGACGTCGAGGTGCGCGTCGTCGACGACGCCAACGTCGAGGTGCCGCGTGCTGAGCCGGGTGAGATCGTGGTGCGGGGCTACAACGTCATGCGCGGCTACTTCGACGACCCGGAGCAGACGGCCGAGGCGATCGATGCCGACGGCTGGCTGCACACCGGCGACATCGGGACGATGGACGATGGCGGCAACATCGTCATCACCGACCGCAAGAAGGACATGTTCATCGTCGGTGGGTTCAACGCCTATCCGGCCGAGATCGAGTCGATGCTCCTCGGCCACGACGCGATCGCCCAGGTCGCCGTCGTCGGCATCCCCGACGAGCGCATGGGCGAGGTCGGCATGGCCTTCGTGGTGCCGAAGGTCGGCGCCGCCCCGACCGAGGACGAGATCGTGGCCTGGTCGCGCGAGCACATGGCCAACTACAAGGCGCCCCGCCGGGTCGCCTTCGTCGACGCCCTGCCACTCAACGCGAGCGGCAAGGTCCTCAAGCACGAGCTGCGCGCCCGCGCGCTGAAGGAGCTGTCATGACTGAGCAGGCCTGCCCGATCATCCCCGAGCCCATCAAGCTCGGCTCGATGCTGTTCACGATGGTCGAGCCGCGCAAGGGCCACGAGGTCGCGTACAACCGCTGGTACGAGCGCGACCACTTCTACGGCGGCTGCCTCGCCGGTCCGTACCTCTTCGCGGGCGGCCGCTGGGTCGCCACCAAGGACCTGAAGCAGCTGCGGTTCCCGAAGGAATCGCCGGTCACGCCGGCGCCCGAGGTCGGCTCCTACCTCGCCGTGTACTGGGTGCTCGAGGGCACCCACGACGCGTGGAACCGGTGGTCGGTCGACCAGGTGCAGATGCTGCACAAGTCGGGTCGCATGTTCGCCGAGCGCGACCACATCCACACGGTGCTCTACGAGTTCCGGTGGAGCGCGGCCCGGGATGACGACGGCGTCCCCGTCGAGCTGGCGCTCGACCACCGCTACCCCGGCATGATCGCCGTCATCGGGGAGCGCGACGAGTCGGTCGACATGGCCGACGTCGACGCGTGGTTCCGGGACGAGCACCTCCCGGCCACGTTGCCGGGCACCGAGATCGGCCAGGTCGCCGACTTCAACGCCATGCCGATCCTCGACGACGCGCCGCCCGACGTTCCCCGCGACCCGGCCACGAAGGTGCGGTTCATGCAGCTGTGGTTCGTCGACGACAAGCCCGAGTCGGTGTGGTCGACCGTCGAGGAGACGGCCAAGGCGTTCGAGGGCACCGGACTGGGTCGCATCGTGTTCGCCTCGCCGTTCAAGCCGACGATCGTCGGCACGGACACGTACACGGACCAGCTCTGGTAGCCGTCCTCTTCATCTGCACGGGCAACGCGGCCCGGTCGGTGATGGCCGGGGCGGCGCTCGCCGCGCGCGGCCACACCTCGGTGGTGACGGCGGGGACGTTCGTGGTCGAGGGGCTGCCGATCTCGTGGCGCACCCGGGACGCCCTCGCCGGTCACGGTCTCGACGCCAACGGGCACCGGTCCCGCCAGCTGCGCGCCCGCGACCTGGCGGCGGCCGACGTCGTCGTCGCCATGGCGGTCGAGCACGTCGCCTGGGTGCGGCGCATGCACCCGGAGGCGGCGGCCAAGACGGTGACGTTGCGGCGGCTGTGCCGCGACGGCTGGCGCGACGACTGGGCAACGGTCGAGCTCGACGGCTCGTGGGAGGACATCGAGGACCCGGGCGGGGGCGAGGTGGAGGACTTCCGCCGGGCCGCCGCCGAGGTGGTGGAGCTCGTGGCCGAGCTGGCCGACGCGCTCCCCGGTTCCTGACGCGACGTCACCCTTCGGTAGCCTTCGAATCGAAATGGACCTCAGAGATACGGAATCCGACGCGGCGTTCCGCGCGGAGCTGCGGGCGTGGTTGTCCGAGGTGCTCCCCGGCATCCCGCCACCCCCGCCGGAGCACGACTTCGAGGCCCGCCGGGTCTACGACACGGCCTGGCAACGGACGCTGTTCGACGCCGGGTACGCCGGCATCAACTGGCCCATCGAGGGGGGCGGGCGCGGGGCCACCCCGGCTGAGCACCTCATCTTCCTCGAGGAGTCCGAGCGGATGGGCGCGCCGTACGTGGGGGTGAACTTCGTCGGGCTGCTCCACGGCGGGCCAACCCTGATCGCCGAGGGCACGCCCGAGCAGAAGGCCTTCCATCTGCCCGCCATCCTCAAAGGCGAGCACATCTGGTGCCAGGGCTTCTCCGAGCCGTCGGCCGGGTCCGACCTGGCGTCGCTGCGCACCAAGGCGGTGCGCGACGGCGACCACTACATCATCTCCGGGCAGAAGATCTGGACGTCGTTCGGCCACGTCGCCGACTACTGCGAGATGCTCGTGCGCACCGACCCGGACGCGCCGAAGCACAAGGGGATCACCTGGCTCATCATGCCGATGCACCTCGACGGCATCGACGTGCGGCCGCTGCGCACGATCCACGGCTCCACCGAGTTCTGCGAGTTGTTCCTCGACGAGGTGGCCGTCCCCGTGTCGAACCGGGTCGGTGACGAGAACGACGGCTGGCGGGTCACCAACGTCACCCTGTCGTTCGAGCGCGGCACGGCGTTCGTCTCCGAGATGCTGCAGAGCATGGCCCTGGTGAGCCACCTGGCGTCGTTGGCCAAGCGCCTCGACCGGTGGGACGACGCGGGCATCCGCCGCGAGCTCGGCCACCTCTCCGCCGACCTCGACGCGCTGTGGGCGCTGACGAAGCGCAACATCTCGCTCGCCACCCGCACCGGCACCATCGGGTTGGGCGGCTCGGTGTTCAAGCTCCACTACGCCGAGATGCGCCACCGCCTGGGCGACCTCGCGGTGCGCTTGCTCGAGCGGGCGTCGCTGTCGCTCAACGACGTCGGCGACCTGGCGAGTGGTCGGCACATCGACGGGGAGATCCACTCCATCTCGGTGTCGATCGCGGCGGGCACGTCCCAGATCCAGCGGAACATCATCGCCGAGCGCCTGCTCGGACTGCCCCGGGAGCCGGCGTGGACTTCGAGCTGACGACCGACCAGGTCGACCTCAAGGAGGGCGTCCGCAAGCTGGCGGAAGGCCGCTTCCCCATGGAGCGGGTGCGCGAGCTCGAAGCCGTGGGGGGCGTCGACCGGGCGCTGTGGCAGGAGCTCGCCGACGCCGGCGTCTTCGCGCTGCGCATCCCCGAGGGCGCCGACGGCGTGGGTCTCGGCATGGCCGAAGCGGCGCTCGTGTTCGAGGAGCTGGGTCGGTCGCTCGTGCCGGGTCCGCTCGTCGCCACCGAGGTCGCCGCCCAGCTGCTGCCGACGGCGGCGTGGGGCGCCGAGGTGGTCGGCATGCTCGAGCGATCGAGCTACCCGTTGGTGGTCGAGCACCTCTCGGTGATCGATCGCTTGCTCGTGCTCGACAACGCCGGCGTGTGGTCGGTGACGCCCGATCAGATCGAGGGCACGCCGCTCGATCGCCCGACCGATCCGCTCACGCCCGTGCACCTGCTGGCGTCGGTGCCCCAGGGCGAGCAGGTCGGTGACGCCGGCGCCGTCGAGCGGCTGCGGCTGGAGGGCACCATCCTCACGGCCGCGTTCCTTGTCGGTTCGGCGCAGGCGGTCACCGAGCTGGCGGTCGAGTACGTGAAGGGCCGTGAGCAGTTCGGCCGGCCCATCGGCAGCTTCCAGGCCGTGAAGCACATCCTCGCCGACATGGCGACGCGGGCATCGGTGGCGCAGGCCGCGGTGTACGCGGCGGGTGTCACGCTCGACGACCCCGAGGTGGGCGACCCGGTCCGGGCGGCGTCGGCGGCGAAGGTCATGGCCGGCGACGCCGCCGTCCGCAACGCCAAGGGCGCCATCCAGGTCCACGGCGGCATGGGCTTCACGTGGGAGGTCGACGCCCACCTCCACCTCAAGCGCGCCTGGCTCCTCGACACCCAGTTCGGCAGCGTCGACCACCACGCCGAGGTCCTCGCCCACCTCCTCTGACGCGACCCCGTCGCGCTCCGGGGACCCAGAACGGAAGGGGGAGGGCCCCGGAATGGCGGACGGCGGCTCTGCTAGACAAACTGGCGAGAACGCGTTCCAGGGAGCGGTCGGGGGCATCCGTGTACATCGGTTACAACGAGGACCAGGAGGCGCTGCGCCGCGAGCTCCGCGCCTACTACGACAAGCTGCTCACCCCCGACGTGCGGGAGAGCCTGCGCCACGCCGGTGGGGTCGGCCCCGAGATGCGGGCCGTGTGGAAGCAGATGTGCCAGGACGGCTGGGCCGGCATCGGCTGGCCCGAGGAGTGGGGCGGCCAGGAGCGGACCGCCATCGAGCAGTTCATCTTCTTCGACGAGTCGATGCGGGCGGGTGCCCCGGTGCCCATGCTCACGATCAACACCGTCGGCCCGACGATCATGAACTACGGCACCCAGGAGCAGAAGGAGTTCTTCCTCCCGAAGATCCTCACCGGCGACATCCACTTCTGCATCGGCTACTCCGAGCCCGAGGCCGGCACCGACCTCGCGGGACTGAAGACCCGCGCCGTGCGCGACGGCGACGAGTACATCATCAACGGCCAGAAGCTCTGGACGTCCCTCGCCAGCGACGCCGACTACTGCTGGCTCGCCGTGCGCACCAACCCCGAGGCCGCCAAGCACAAGGGCATCTCGATGATCCTGGTGCCGCTGTGGGACGAGAGCCACGAGCGCACCAAGGGCATCACGATCAGCCCGCTGCACCTCATGGGTGAGCACGACATCAACGCCGTGTTCTACGAGGACGTGCGCGTGCCCGCCGCCAACCTCGTCGGCGGCGAGAACAACGGCTGGTCCCTCATCACCAACCAGCTCAACCACGAGCGCGTCACGTTGTGCTCCTCGGGCGTCCTCGAGCGCATGCTCAGCCAGACCCGGCAGTGGGCGCAGGAGACCAAGCTCGCCGACGGCACGCGCGTCGTCGACCAGGAGTGGGTGCAGATGAACCTGGCGCGGGTGCACACCGCGCTCGAGTTCCTGCGACTCATCAACTGGAAGGTGGCGTGGACGGCGACGCAGGGTCACCTCGACGTGGCCGATGCGTCCACCATCAAGGTGTTCGGCACCGAGCAGTACATGACAGCGATCCGACTGCTCAGCGAGATCATCGGCGAGGCGGCGTACCTCACCGAGGACGCACCCGGGAACTACCTCCAGGGCACGCTCGAGCTCGCCTACCGCAGCCTGCTGATCCTCACCTTCGGCGGCGGCGTCAACGAGGTCCAGCGCGACCTCATCGCCATGTTCGGACTCGGCATGCCGCGGTCATTCCGGTAACAGGGGGACACGATGGATTTCTCGTTCACCGAGGAGCAAGAGGCCGTCAAGGACCTCGCCAAGCAGATCCTCGAAGGCACGGTCTCGCCCGACCGCCTCAAGGAGATGAAGGCCAACGGCGAGCACCTCGACCGCAAGGCCTGGCAGGAGCTGGCCAACGCCAACCTCGTCGGCATCGCGATCCCTGAGGCCTACGGCGGCAGCGGTCTCGGGTTCCTCGAGGCCTGCCTCGTGCTCGAGCAGATCGGCCGCAACGTGGCGCCGGTCCCGTACTACGCGAGCGTCGTGCTCGGAGCGCTACCGATCGCCACCTTCGGCACCGAGGCGCAGAAGCAGGAGCTCCTCCCGCCGGCCGCCGCGGGCGACCTCATCCTCTCCGCCGCGCTGATCGAGATCGGCGCCCCGCCCGAGCAGCCCACGACGGTCGCTCGCCGCGACGGCGACGGCTGGCGCCTCGACGGCCAGAAGGACTTCGTCGCCGCCGGCCTCGACGCCGGGCAGCTCCTCGTCTCGGCCTCCACCGACGACGGCGTGGGCGTGTTCCTGATCGACCCGAAGGGCCCGGGCGTCACGATCGAGCGCCAGGAGGCCACCAACGAGATCCCCGAAGCGCGCATCGTCCTCGGCAACGCCCCGGCCCAGCCGCTGGGCGACATCGCCGACGGGGCCGAGGTGCTCGAGTGGATGATCCAGCACGCGACCGCGGCGCTGTGCGCGACGGCGATCGGCGTGTGCGACAAGGCGGTGCGCCTCACCGCCGAGTACACGAGCACGCGCAAGCAGTTCGACAAGCCCATCGCCTCCTTCCAGGCCGTCGGCCAGCGCGCCGCCGATGCCTACATCGACGCCGAGGCCGTGCGCCTCACGGCATGGCAAGCGGCCTGGCGACTCGCCGAAGGCCTTCCCGCCGCCGCCGAGGTGGCCACCGCGAAGTTCTGGGCGGCCGAAGGCGGCCAGCGCGTCGTCGCCGCCGCCCAGCACCTGCACGGCGGCATCGGCGTCGACCGCGACTACCCGCTGCACCGGTACTACTTGTGGGCGAAGTGGATCCAGCTCAACCTGGGCGGCGCCGCCCAGCAGCTGCGCAAGCTCGGCTCGATCCTCGCCAACGAACCGGTCTGACCAAAAGGAAGCCCCACATGCCGGAAGCCGTCATCGTCGCCACCGCTCGCACGCCGATCGGCCGGGCCAACAAGGGGTCGCTCGTCGACTGCCGGCCCGACGATCTCAGCTCCCTGATCGTCGACGCCGTCCTGCAGAAGGTCCCGGCACTCGATCGTCAGACCGTCGAGGACGTCATCTGGGGTTGCGCGCAGCCGGCCGGCGAAGCGGGCACCAACATCGCCCGGGTGACGGCGATCCTCGCGGGCATGCCGAACGTGCCGGGCACCACCGTCAACCGGTACTGCTCGTCGTCGCTGCAGACGATCCGCATGGCGGCCCACGCCATCAAGGCCGGCGAAGGCGACGTCTTCGTGTCCGGTGGCGTCGAGACGGTGAGCCGCTTCCAGTTCGGCATGGCCGACGGCGGCCCGAAGAACCCGAAGTTCGAGCCGGCCGTCCAGCGCACCGCCGAGCGCAGCACCGGTGGGGTGCCGGTGTGGGAGTCGATCGACGGCTTCCCCGACGTCTACATCGCGATGGGCCAGACGGCCGAGAACGTCGCCCAGTTCGAGAAGGTGTCGCGCCAGGAGCAGGACGAGTTCGCCGCCCTGTCGCAGCAGCGCGCCGTCGCCGCCCAGGAGCGCGGGTTCTTCGAGATGGAGATCACGCCGGTCGTCCTGCCCGACGGCACGGTCGTCAACAAGGACGACGGGCCGCGTGCGGGCACCACGGTCGAGAAGCTCTCCGAGCTGAAGCCGGTGTTCCGCCCCGACGGCACGGTCACGGCCGGCAACGCCTGCCCGCTGAACGACGGCGCCGCCGCCGTGGTCGTGATGAGCGACACCAAGGCCCGCGAGCTCGGACTCACGCCGCTCGCCCGCATCATCGCGTCGGGTGTCACCGGCCTCGATCCCGAGATCATGGGTCTCGGCCCCATCGAGGCGTGCCGCCAGGCCATGAAGCGCGCCGGCATGACGATCAAGGACATCGACCTCGTCGAGATCAACGAGGCGTTCGCCGCCCAGGTCGTCCCGTCGGCCAAGCACCTCGGCATCGAGTGGGACAAGCTCAACATCAACGGCGGCGCCATCGCGCTCGGGCACCCGTTCGGCATGACCGGCGCCCGCATCATGACCACGCTGCTGCACAACCTCCAGGACACCGGCAAGACCATCGGCATGGAGTCGATGTGCGTCGGCGGCGGTCAGGGCATGGCGATGATCGTCGAGCGCCTGAGCTGATCCGTCGCTGCGTGGTTTCACGCCCTCGGGGGGCGTGAAACTACGCCGAGACGAGGGTGGGGTCGGCGCGCAGCTCGGCGCGGACGGCGGCTTCCCAGAACCCGATGAAGCGGTTGCCGTCGGACTGCTGCATGCGCTCCTGGATCAGCGACGGCAGCTCCTTGCCGCCCCACAGCGCCTCGACGTGCCAGGCGTTGCGGCAGCGCTGCTCGAGCGCGACCGATCGCTGGTGCGCGGCACGCACGGTCGAGGCAGTGACGAACACGCCGTGGTTGGCGAGCACGGCCATGTCGGCCGAGCCCATCGACCGCACGGCCGACTCGGCGGCCGACATGTCGCTCACGCCGCCCTCGTACTCGTCGACGAACACGAGCCGCCCGCCACCGAGCGCCGAGCTCTGGTCGAAGCAGCCGGGCAGCCGGCCCGAGTCGGCCCAGATCGTGCCGTAGCGGGGGTGCGAGTGCACGGCCACGATCACGTCGTGGCGATGCTGGTGCAGCGCCAGGTGCAGCGGGATGCCGAGCGGCGCCGGCCAGTCACCTTCGAGGACGTTGCCGTCGAGGTCGATGACGATCACGTCCTCGGGCCGGAACTCGTCCCACGTGAGGTACCACGGGTTGCACAGCAGCGTGCCGTCGGGCTGGCGGATCGTGATGTGGCCGGCGAGGTGGTGTCGTAGCCCTCGCGCCACAACGTCCGCGCCAGGATCGTCAGCTCCTGGCGCGAGGTCAGCTCGGGGATCAGCCGATCCGCAGTCGGTCGAAACGCGCTCATGTCAGGGCAGCACGACCGCGGGCAGCGGATGGCGGTAGAGCGCCGCCGCGTTCGTCGAGCAGATCATCCGCAGCTCGTCCTTCGGTAGGTGACCCCACACCTTGTCGATGAGGTCCTGCGTGTCGGGCCACGTGCCGTCGCCGTGCGGGTAGTCGGTCTCCAACATGATGTTCTCGACACCGATGCGGTACCGCGTGTCGATCGTCGACGGGTCGTCGATCGTGCAGAACCAGAAGTTGCGCTTGAGCACCTCGCTCGGGCGCAGGTCGCTCGGGTAGCTGCGCCCGTAGCCCGACCGATCGACGATGTTGTCGAGGCGATCGAGCAGCATGGCCACCCACCCGATGCCGCCTTCCGACATGGCGACCTTCAGGCCGGGGTGGCGACCTGGGTAGCCGGACCACAGCCACTCGCTGCACGCGGCGAGCGAGAGCTGCCCGAACATCGTGGCGCCCAGCTCGAGTCGCGGGGCCTCGGCGGGGTAGTCGTAGAGCCCCGACGACCCGACGTGCAGCGAGATCACCGTGTCGGTCTCGACGCACGCCTCGATGATCGGGTCCCACCAGCCGCTGAACAGCGACGGCAGTCCGATGGCGTGCGGGCGCTCGGGCAAGGTGACCGACGTGAAGCCGCGCGCCGCGTTGCGACGGATCTCGGCCGCCCCCTCTGCGGCATCGGCGAGGAACGTGATGCCGAGCGGCACGATGCGCTCGGGGTACGGCGAGTACCACTCCTCGAACAGCCAGTCGTTCCACGCCTTGGTGACCGCCAGCCCGAGCGCGGGGTCCGAGCAGTTCGAGAACACGCGCCCGCAGAAGCCGGTGATCTGCGACGGGAAGTTCACCGACGCCCAGATGCCGCCGATGTCCATGTCGCGGATGCGGGCGTCGATGTCCCAGCACCCACGCCGCATGTCCTCGAAGCGGAACGGCTCGAGCTTCACCGATTCGGGGCGACGACCGGCGACGGCGTTCATGCCGACCTGCGTGTAGGTGTTGCCGTCGAACTGCCACACCTGATGGCCCTCGGGGGTCTCGACGACGCGCGGGGCGTCCGCCGCGAACTTCGCCGGCAGCCGCCCCTCGAACATGCCGGGCGGCTCGACCAGGTGGTCGTCGACCGAGATGATCGTGTACCGGACCTCACGGGGCTCCGGTTCGGGCAGGAACAGCTCCGTCGCCGTCATGGCTACAAGTATTGGGCGGTCGAGCCCGCAACCGGCATGGCTTGCTGCCCGAGCTTGCGGTGGTCCCACGACCGGACGCGGTCGGGGTCGATGCGCACGACCACCCGCTTGTTCATCATGATCTCGACGAACGGCTTCATCTCCTCGGTGTACGGGCCCTGGTAGCGCTCGAACACACTGACACCGGCCGCCCAGTACTCCTCCGACTCGAGGTCGTCGATGATCGTCGCCGTGCCCTCGATCGACACGCCGCGCAGCTGGTCGTAGCTCAGGCCCGCCTCGATCATGCAGGCGATGGTCGGATCGCGCCGGAGGTTGGCCACCTTCTGCGACTTGGCCTTCGTCTCGAAGTAGACCTTGCCGTCGACGAGGCCGTACCACATGGCGATCAGATGCGGCACCCCGTCGGGCCCGTTGGTGGCCATGGTGGCCGTTCGGCTCTGCTCGAGGAACGTTTCGATCTCGTCGTCGGTCATGGTGATGGCGGCGCGCTGGTTGGTACCCACGGACGCAACCGTATACAGAATCGTGTTCTACTCTCACCCTCCATGGCTGGGATCTGCGAAGGACGGGTCGTCGTGGTCACCGGCGCCGGTCGGGGGCTGGGCCGGGCGCACGCGCTGGCGTTCGCCGCCGAGGGCGCCAAGGTCGTCGTGAACGACGTGGGCGCCGAGTTGGATGGGACGGGCGGCGCAACCGGGCCGGCCGGCGAGGTGGTCGACGCCATCCGCGCCATGGGCGCCGAGGCGGTCGCCAACGCGGACGACGTGTCGAGCTGGGAGGGCGCCGCCAACATCGTCCGGACGGCCGTCGACGCGTTCGGGAAGCTCGACGTGCTCGTGAACAACGCCGGCATCGTGCGCGACCGCATGCTCGTCTCGATGGAGGAGCACGAGATCGACGGCGTGCTCGCCGTGCATCTCAAGGGCACGCTCGCCACGATGCGCCACGCCGCCAACCACTGGCGCGACCGCGCCAAGACGGGCGAGGACGTCCAGGCGCGCATCATCAACACCAGCTCGGGCGCCGGTCTCCACGGCTCGATCGCCCAGACCGTGTACTCGGCGGCCAAGGCCGGCATCGCGGCCGCCACGCTCGTCGCCGCCGCCGAGCTGGGGCGCTACGGCGTCACCGCCAACGCCATCGCGCCGTCGGCGCGCACGCGCATGACCGAGCAGGCCTTCCCCGACATGATGGCCAAGCCCGACGAAGGCGCGTTCGACGCCATGGACCCGGCGAACGTGTCGCCCCTGGTCGTCTGGCTCGGGAGCGTCGAGTCGGCGGGCGTCACCGGCCGGGTGTTCGAGAACGAGGGTGGGCTCATCGTGGTGGCCGACGGTTGGAGCCGCGGGCCCCAGATCGACAAGGGCGCCCGCTGGAACCCGTCGGAGCTCGGGCCCGTCGTCGCCGACCTGCTGGCCAAGGCGGAGCCGCCGTTCCCCGTGCACGGAACCTGAGGAAGAGACACCGCATGGACTTCGAAGACTCCCCGGAAGACGCCGCGTTCCGCGCCGAGGCCGCCGCCTGGCTGAAGGAGCACGCCGAGCCGCTCGGCAAGCCCTACGACTGGTCACGCGACAACGAGCACCCCGACTACGTCGAGCGGTGCAAGGCGTGGCAGCACACGTTGTACGAAGGGGGCTGGGGCGCCATCACCTGGCCGAAGGAGTACGGCGGACGCGGCGAGAGCGGCTGGCACCAGACGATCTTCAACCAGGAGGCGGCGAAGTACGACGTGTCGACGGGCGCCTTCGCGGTCGGCATCGGCATGTGCGGGCCGACGCTCATCGTCCACGGCACCGAGGAGCAGAAGCAGCGTCACCTGGGTGCCATGCTGCGCGGCGAGGAGGTGTGGTGCCAGCTGTTCTCGGAGCCGGAAGCCGGCTCCGACCTGGCGGGCCTCAAGACGCGCGCCGCGCGTGATGGCGACGTGTTCATCGTCAACGGCCAGAAGGTCTGGAACACGATGGCGCAGCACAGCGACTGGGGCATCCTCCTCGCCCGCACCAATCCCGACGTGCCCAAGCACAAGGGCATCACGTACTTCCTGGTCGACATGCGCACGGCCGGCATCGAGGTGCGGCCGTTGCGCCAGATCACGGGCCACGCCCACTTCAACGAGGTGTTCCTCACCGACGTGGCGATCCCGGCCGAGAACGTCGTCGGCGCGGTGGATGCCGGCTGGGGCGTCGCCCACACGACGCTCGCCAACGAGCGCACGCTCATCGGCGGCGCCGGCCATGGCGTCAACACCAAGCTGCTCCTCGACCTCGCCCGCCGCTGCGGCCGCGACCAGGACCCGATCATCCGCCAGGAGCTCGCCCGCTTCCACACGCGCACGCAGGTGTTGCGCTTCATGAACTACCGGGTGCAGACGGCGATCTCGCAGGGCAAGCAGCCGGGGCCCGAGGCCGCAGCCACCAAGCTGTTCGTGTCGCAGCACCAGAGCCTGACCGGCGATCTGCTGCTGTCGATCGAGCAGGCGGGGGCCATGCTCGCCGGCGACGACGCCATCGACCACGGCATGTGGCAGACGGCGTTCCTGAACCAGTGGTCGTCGAAGATCGGAGGCGGCACCGACAACATCCAGCGCAACGCGCTGGGGGAGCGGGTGCTGGGTCTTCCGGGAGAGCCCCGTGTCGACAAGGACGTCCCGTTCAAGGAGCTGGCCGCCTCCCGGAAGTAGTTCGGCGTAGCAGGACCGTCGCCGACCCATGGCGAACGAATGGAAACAGTCGTTCACACATGGGGGTCGGGGATGGACAAGCCTCGCGGGCGAGTCGCCGCGCTGCTCGCCGTGCTGGCGGTCGTCGGCGTCGCGTGCGGCGCTCGGGTCGACGGGCAGCAGGTGCAGTCGCTCGGGGCGGCCAACACCGCACGCCCCGGTTCGGCGACCGATGCCAACCCCGCCGCCGGCCCGGGCGCTGGCACCGACGCGGGTGCCACGGCCACCACGGTCGCGGCCGCCGGCGGCAGCGCCGTCGGGAGCGCGGGCGGAGGAGCGGCCGCGACGGCCACCGGATCCGGTGACAACGGGGGCGCCGTCGACGTCGGCATCACGGCCACCACCGTCACCCTCGGCAACGTGTCGACCCTGTCCGGACCCGTCCCGGGCCTGTTCGAGGGCTCGGTCGTCGGCGCCCAGGCCGTCGTCGCCTACGAGAACTCGATCGGTGGGCTCTTCGGGCGCAAGTTCAAGCTCGACGTCCGAGACGACCAGTTCGACACCGGCCAGAACCGGGCCCAGACGGCGGACCTGATCACCAAGGCGTTCGCCTTCATGGGCTCGTTCTCCCTGTACGACGACGCCGCGGCCGGCCAGATCCAGGCGTCGGGCATCCCCGACGCCAGCTACCCGCTGAGCCCCGGCCGCAAAGCGATCGCCAACAACTTCCCGGTGCAGCCGTCTCGCGACGGCGGCGCGCCGACGACGGGCTTCCAGTACTTCAAGAGCAAGTTCCCGGACGCGGTCACGAAGGTCGGCAGCCTCTACGGCGACGTGCCTGCTTCGAAGATCAGCCACTTCGGCTACCAGGCGGCTGCCGAGTCGGTGGGCTGGCACTGGGTCTACGAGCGCGGCATCCAACCGACCGAGACCGACTTCACCGCCGACGTCATCCGCATGAAGCAGGCCGGGGTGAAGACGCTCTACCTCGTGTCGACCGACGACAAGACCGACGCCCGGCTGGCGAAGGCCATGCAGACCCAGGGCTTCAAGCCCGACCTGATCCTGGCCAACTACTACCCGACGCTCCCGGCGCTGGCCGGCAGCGCCGTCGAAGGCTGGAACACGGCGTCGGCCTACGCGCTGTTCGACGGCGCGGACGCGGGGCCCGTGCCGGAGATCGCGTTGATGAACCAGTGGATCCAGAAGGTCCACCCGGGCTACAAGACCGACCTGTTCGCCGTGAACAGTTGGGCCGAGGGCCGGATGCTGTTCCAGGCGATGCAGGCGGCCGGGCCCAAGGCGAAGCGGGCCGACGTGATCGCCGCGCTGCGCAAGATCACGGACTTCTCGGCCAACAACATGCTGTCGCCGTCGGGGCCCGGGGTGAAACGTCCGTCGGTCTGCATGGTCATGGCCCAGATCCGGAGCGGCCGCTACGTGCGCACCGATCCCGCCACGGGGTGGATCTGCAACGGCACCTACCACGACTCGAAGTAGGTTCGCGGTAGTACCGCAAGGAAGGACTGTCCGGCACGTCGAACTGGGTGTGACTGACACCCGTATCAACGTGGGGGCATTTCGTGACACCACCCGTCGCAGCACGTCGTCGTCGCCGCGCGCCAGTCGTCCTCCTCGCCGTGCTGGCGATGGTGGCGGCCGCGTGCGGCGCCCGAGTGAGCCAGGACCAGGTCCGGGCCGCCGCCGGCGGGAACGGGGTGACGGGGGCCGGTGCCGCGGCCGCCGACGGGTCCACCTCCGGCGCCACCGACAACGGGTCGGCCGGCGCGAGTGGCGCCGGGGCAACCGGCGGCGCAGCGAGCGGGGCCACGGGCGCGCCAGGTGCCGCGACGGCGGGCGGCGGGGCGGCGGCGACCGGTGACAACGGCGGCGCCACCGACATCGGCATCACCGCCACCCAGGTCCTCCTCGGCAACGTGTCGACGCTGTCGGGCCCGGTGCCGGGGCTCTTCCAAGGCGCGGTGATCGGCGCCCAGGCCGCCGTCGCGTACCAGAACTCCCTCGGTGGCCTCTTCGGTCGCAAGTTCAAGCTCGACGCGCGCGACGACCAGTTCGACACCGGCCAGAACCGGTCGGCGACGATCGACCTCACCAAGAAGGCGTTCGCCATGGTTGGTTCGTTCTCGCTCTACGACGACGCCGCCAAGGACGCGGTGACCGCGTCGGGCATGCCGGACGTCACCTACTCGCTGACCTCGCGCCGCGACATCCCGAACAACTTCTCGGTCGAGCCGGCCAAGGTGGGCGGCGCACCACTCGCGCCGTTCAACTACTTCGGGCGCAAGTTCCCGGCGGAGACGAAGGCGGCCGGCACCATCTACGGCGACGTCGCGTCGTCGAAGGCGAGCGCCGATGCGTACATGTCCGCCGCCAGGACGGTCGGGTGGAACTTCGTCTACCAGCGCGGCGCGCAGGCCACCGAGACCGACTTCACGGCCGACGTCATCCGCATGCGCTCGAGCGGCGTGAAGCTCGTCTACCTCGGCGCCACCGACGACAAGACGCTCGCTCGCATCCTCAAGGCGATGGATGCCCAGAACTTCAAGGTGCCGGTGGTGACCACCGGCATCGGGTACGCCCCCGACCTGCCGTCGCTCGCCGGCTCGGCCGCCGAGGGTCTGTACACGTGGGCGCCCTACGCCATGTTCGCCGGTGAGGACGCCGCCGCCATCCCCGAGGTCAAGCTGATGGACCAATGGGTCCAAAAGGTGAAGCCCGGCTTCGTGCCCGACCTGTACACCGCGTTCGCGTGGGCGTCGGGCCGGCTGCTGTTCCAGGCGATGCAGAAGGCGGGGCCGAAGGCGAAGCGGGTCGACGTGGTCAACGCCCTCAAGGCGTTCACCAGCTTCTCTGACGACAACCTTGTCGCCCCCGCCGGACCGGGGAACAAGACGCCGCCGACGTGCGGCGTGGTCACGCAGATCAAGAACGGGAAGTTCGTCCGGATCGAGCCCGCGGCGCCCGGTTACAAGTGCGACGACGGCTCGTACCACGTCGGTTGACGCGCGTTGTATACGAACTGGGCCCGGAGGAAGGACCGCGGTCGTCCCGCGGCGAACGAGTTCCTGACGGGTCCCGCGGGGACCACGACACGGGGGTCAGTACGACGGTGAGCACTCAGGCAGATCGCGTGGTTGTTCCATGAGCAACCTGTTGACCTATGCGGTGGTCGGCGTCGCCACGGGATGCATCTACTCCCTGACCGCGATGGGCCTCGTGGTCACGTACCAGACGTCGGGCATCTTCAACTTCGCCCATGGCGCCATCGGCATGATCATGGCGTTCGCGTTCTGGGAGCTCACGGTCAAGGACGGCTGGCCGCAGCTCCTCGCCCTGGTGGTCGTGCTCGGCGTCCTCGCCCCGCTCTGCGGCATCGTGTTCGAGCGCTTCTTGATGCGGGGCCTGCAGCACGAGACGATCAGCACGCAGCTCGTGGTCACGCTCGGCCTGCTGCTCGCGCTGCTCGGGGCGGCCACGTGGCGGTGGAGCCCGACCGAGCCGCGCGTGCTGCCGCAGTTCTTCGAAGGGCACTCGCTGCGTCTCTTCAGCGTCAACATCACCTACCACCAACTGACGATGATCGGCGTGGCGGTGATCGTGGCGGCGTTCCTCGGCCTCTTCTTCAAGAAGACGCGCATCGGCATCGCCATGCGCGCCGTGGTCGACGACCCGGAGCTGGCGTCGCTCAACGGCGCCGACCCCGGATGGATCTCGGCGGCGAGCTGGGCGATCGGCGCCTCGATGGCCGGACTCGCAGGCATCCTGCTGGCACCGCTGGTGACCCTCGACATCATCCTGCTGACGCTGCTGGTCATCAACAGCTACGCGGCCGCCATGGTCGGGCGTCTCAAGAGCCTCCAGTGGACGTTCGTGGGCGGCATCATCCTGGGCCTCGCCGAGTCGTACACGGTCGGCAACCTGCCGACGAACCTCATCAGCAAGGTGAAGCCGGCGCTGCCGATCATCTTCCTGTACCTCGTGCTCCTCGTCATGCCGCAGGTGCGCTTGAAGGCCGGCCGCATGGTGACGACCCACCGGGTGCCGCGCGTCGCCTCGCTGCGGGAGTCCGTCGCCGGCGCCATCGCCCTCGTGGTCGGCGGCATCTTCGTCGCCAACGTGCTCAACAGCTCGTGGCTGACCGTGGCGGGGCAAGGCATGGTCTTCGCGCTCATCATGCTGTCGCTCGTCCTGCTCGTCGGCTACGCCGGCCAGGTCTCGGCGTGCCAGATGACGTTCGTCGGCCTCGGCGCGTTCGCGATGGGCAAGTGGTTCGGCGGCGCCTCGCTGATGGGCATCGTCGCCGCCGCCGTCATCGCCGGCGCCGTGGGGGCGATCGCCTCCCTGCCGGCGTTGCGCCTCGAAGGTCTGTACCTCGCGCTCTCGACGCTCGCGTTCGCGCAGGCCATGTCGGTGCTGTTCTTCCAGAACGAGCACGTGTTCGGCTACGGCGGGCGCCTGCCGGTGGGCCGCCCGTCGATCCTCGGCCTGTCGTTCGACAGCGACGGCAAGTTCTTCGTCCTGCTGTGCGCGGTGTTCGCGCTGTTCTCCATCGGGGTGCTGGCGATACGGCGCGGCCGCTTCGGCCGCCGCCTCGTCGCCATGAAGGACAGCTCGGTGGCGTGCGACACCCTCGGGTTGAACCTGACGTTCACGAAGATGGCGGTGTTCGCCCTGGCCTCGGCGATGGCGGGCGTCGCGGGGGCCTTCTACGGCGGTCTGCGCGGGCAGGTCGGGCCCGATGACTTCCAGGTGCTCAACAGCCTCGTGCTCGTGCTGCTCGTGTCGGTCGCCGGCATCAGCACCGTGATGGGCGCGTTGATGGGCGGCCTCACCTTCGGACTGTTCCCGAAGATCGAGCATTGGCTGCCGAAGAGCATCGCTCGCAACTTCACCTACCTCGGTGCCGGTCTCGCCGCCCTCGGCATCCGGCGCAACCCGAACGGCTGGACGAGCGACCCGGGGCTGTCCGCCATCGGCTCGCTGGTGCGGCGCGCGTTGTTCATGGAGGGCCGCGTCGGCGGCGACGTCATCGACGTCCGTTCGGGCGATGCCCCGGCGGCCGCCCAGGAGGAGGTGCGGGAACTTGCCGGTACTGCGAGTTGAGAACGTGAGCGTCCGCTTCGGCGGGCTGCTCGCCGTCGACAGCGTGGAGCTCGAGGCCGAGCCGGGTCGCATCACGGGCCTGATCGGACCGAACGGCGCCGGCAAGACGACGTTGTTCAACGTCATCACGGGCCTGCAGGCACCGACGGATGGCCGCGTGTACATCGGCGGCGAGGACGTCACCGATCGCAAGCCCCACAAGCGGGCGCGCCTGCGCATGGCGCGCACGTTCCAGCGCCTCGAGGTCTTCGGTTCGCTGACGGCGCGCGAGAACATCATGGTCGCCGCCGAGATCCGCAACGGCTGGTCGAAGGACAAGGAGAACCCGAAGGAGCTCACCGAGTCGATCCTCGAGCGCATCGGCATGACGGCGTTCGCCGAGGAGCCGGTCGACGCCATGCCCACCGGTCTCGCCCGTCTGGTCGAGCTCGGCCGGGCGCTGGCGACGCGGCCGCAGCTGCTGCTGCTCGACGAGCCCGGATCGGGTCTCGACACGACCGAGAGCGAGGCGCTCGGCGACCTGCTGCTCGACCTCGCGGCCGAAGGCATGGCCATCCTGCTGGTCGAGCACGACGTGGAGCTGGTGATGCGGGTGTGCGAGCACATCTACGTCCTCGACTTCGGCCGGCTGATCGCGGCCGGTCCCCCGGCCGAGATCCAGGCCAACGAGGCGGTGCAGGCCGCCTATCTCGGCGCCGAGAACGAGGAGATCGCCGTCTTCGAGCACGCCCACGAGGAAGAGGAGGCGTTGGCGTGACGAAGTCCCGTCGCATCGGGGCCGCCCTCGTGGCTGCCGGCCTGACCTGTGGTGGCAGCGCGCTCGCCGTCTGGCAAGCCGCGCCCGCCCACGCCGACTCGGACTCGACGTCGCTGTCGTCGTTCGAGCTGCACGGCGGCGGCCGCGGCATCAACTACTGGAACGCCGGCGCGACGGGCAGCGGGTTCGACACCCCGCCCGGCGCCGAGATGGGGTCCTCGGAGGCGTCGTTGGCCAGCGGACCGGTGGGCTCCGGCCTGGCCAGCTTCGTGTGGCCCGGCCCCATCGCGGCCAACGGCGGCACGCTGCTGCTGGTCCTGCAGCCCGGTTGCAGCGCGACCCAGCAGGCGAGCATCCCCGACGGGTCGACGCCGGTCTGCCCGATCCCGGCCGACATCGCCAACCAGGCCAACGTCCCGTTCCGCGCCGAGTCGCACACCGGTTCGAAGGTGCCGGCCGCCACCAACGATCCCGTGCCCGGCGTCCACCTGCAATCGTCCGCCCTCAACAACGACGTGAGCGCCGATGCCGTGGTCAACCAGGTCGGCGGTGGCCTCGGGAACTTCGGGAAGGTCGTCACGCACGGCGAGACGACGACCGACAGCGCGAGTGGCACCGCCACCGGGTCGAGCACCATCCAGAACGTCGACCTCGGTCCGGCGGGCACGATCCACATCGGCTCGATCATCAGCAACGCCAAGGCGCAGACGTTCGGCGATCACGCCACGGGTGACGCGGCGACGACGGTGGGCAACATGACGATCGGCGGCACGCCGGTCACCCTCGACAAGGACGGCCTGCACGTCCAGAGCGGCACGTTGCCGACCGGTTCCGCGGTCGACGGCGTGAACAAGATCCTCGCCAACTTCAAGATGACCATCACGCTCGGCACGCCGACGAAGACCATCAAGGGCGCCGACGGCGCGGTCACGGCGCCGCCGGTCATCATCACGTTCGGCGACCCGACCTCGCAGCAGGTGATCATCCTCGGCGGCGCGGACGCGACGGTCACCAGTGCCGGCGGCGGAGGCAGTGACCTCAGCGACCTCACCAGCGATCTCACCTCGTTCGACTCCACCGACACGGGCAGCACCGACCTCGGCTCCACCAGCGCCGTCGACACGGGCTCGCTCAGCGACACCGGCTCGTCGTCGACCCCGACGGCCACGACGCATCGCGCCGGCACGGGCGACCAGGCGCTCGGCGCCACCCAGAACCTGGCGAGCCACGGCAAGCCGATCAAGACCGGCGCCATCCTCCTCGCCGTCATCGGCGCCGGCCTGCTGGCCCTCGGCATGCGACGGCTGTCCGACGACGTCCTCGCCGAGCGGGCCGCCACGTCGTGCCCCTTGGACGAGGAGTCGTAGATGACCGCCACGCTCGACGCTCCGGTCGACGCCACTCCCGAGCTGCGGGCCCCCGCGCTCGAGCTGCGTGACGTGCGGGCCGCCTACGGCCGCATCGAGGTGCTGCACGGCGTCTCGCTCGTGGTGCCGACCGGCTCGGTCTTCGCACTGCTCGGCCCCAACGGCGCCGGCAAGTCCACGACGCTCAAGGTGGCGAGCGGTCGGCTCACGCCGTCGTCGGGCTGCGTGCACGTCGCCGGCACCCACGTGAACGGCGCCTCGCCGCAGAAGCTGGTGCGGGCCGGCGTGTGCTCGATCCCCGAAGGCCGCGGCATCTTCCCGAACCTCACGGTCGCCGAGAACATCCGCATGATGACCTACAAGGGCGGCGGCCTGTCGTCGTCCGACGTGCAGGACCAGGCGTACCGGCGCTTCCCGAAGCTGGGCGAGCGGCGCACGCAGCTGGCCGGCACGCTGTCGGGCGGCGAGCAGCAGATGCTCGCCATGGCCCGGGCGCTCACCACCGATCCGTCGCTGCTGCTGCTCGACGAGATCTCGATGGGCTTGGCGCCGCTGATCGTCGCCGAGCTCTACGAGCTGGTCGGCCAGCTCGCCGCCGAGGGCATCTCGATCCTGCTCGTCGAGCAGTTCGCCCGCACGGCGCTCGCCATCGCCGACTACGCCGCCATCATGGTCCACGGGAGAGTCACCCGCGTGGGCCAGCCGCAGGACGTGACCGACGAGGTCTCCGCTGCCTACCTGGGCGGCGGGGCCGGAGACTGAGGGGACCTGATGACCTCCACCACCGCCGAGATCATGGTCGAGCGCGACGCCGCCGACCGCCAGCGCCGTCTGGCGACCGCCGTGAAGACGCTGCGGACGCGTGCCGGCGGCTCCGACGGGGCGCGCACCTTGCTCATCGCCGGTGGTGTGCTGCTGCCGCTCGGCTTCATCCTCATCCTGCTCGGGTGGTACGGCGCGGCCCACACGGTCAACGTCTACGAGCAGATCCCGTACTCGATCTCGGGCGGCACCCTCGGCCTCGGGCTGGTGTTCGCCGGCGGGTTCTCGTACTTCGCCTACTGGCTGACGCAGATGGTGTACGCCGCCCGGCGCGATGCCGCCGACACCCGTGATGCGCTGCACCGCATCGAGCAGCTGCTCGCGGCGTCGGCGAGCGCATCGGTGGCGGCCGCCGCCCCCAGCGGCACCGCGCGCCGCCAGGCGCGGACCGCCGGAGCGGTGGCCGGCGGCGCGACGTTCTTCGCCACGCCGACCGGCACGATGTTCCACCGGGCCGACTGCCCGGCCGTTGCCGGCCGCGACAACCTCCGCGAGGTCTCCGGCACTGAGTCCGGCCTCACCGCCTGCCGCATCTGCGAACCCGTCCCGGGCGCCTGACCTGACCCGAACTGGCGACGAAGCGTCGGAGGTCCCTCCGACGGTTCGTCGCCAGAGCGGTGTGGCTACTTGATGGCGATGGGGTTGACTGGCGCGCCGAGGCCGTGGATGAAGGGCTCGGGCGAGGCTTCGAGCAGGAAGTCGTAGACGCCGTCGGCCGCGCAGTCGGCGGCCAGCGCCTCGAGGTCGAAGTTCTGGCCCTGCGTCATGCCCATGAAGACGAGGTGCAGCACGTGCACCGGCAGCACGAGGCCGTCGTCGAGCTTCTCCATGTCGAGGTACTCGAACGTGATCGTGTCGGTGGCCACCGCGGCGACGTCGTGGTCTCGGAACCACTGGGCCGACCAGAACGAGGGGCCGGTTCCGGCGTGGTACGCCTCCTTCTCCCCGGCCTTCAGCAGCTGCATGAGGCCGGTGCGCACGAGCACGACGTCGCCGGGCTGCACTTCGACGCCCTGGGCGGCGCAGGTCTCGTCGAGGTCCTCGCCGGTGATGGCGTAGGGGATCGGCAGCATGTCGGCGCCCTTGGCGCGGGCGACGTCGAGGAGGACGCCGCGGCTCACCAGCGTGCGCACGTTGCCGATGCCGCAGCGCGCGGCGCCCGCGTCGGTGATCGTGGACGACGGGAAGCCGTTGTAGATCTGGCCCTTGAAGCTGGCGTGGGCGATCGAGTCCCAGTGGGTGCCGGCCTGCAGGCCCATCGTGACGACGTCGTCGCTGGTGCGGAACCCCTCGGGGTCGCCGAAGGCCGGCTCGTCGATCACGAGCATCGTGCGACTCGGGTTCACCCGGCCCGGGATGATGCCGATCTGGGGTCCGTCCTCCGACAGGGGCAGGGCGAGTGAGAAGGTCTTGCCGGTGCGCGCCGCGGCGACGCCGCGCTTGACCACCTCGGGCGTGATGAGGTTGAGGGTGCCGAGCTCGTCGTCGGCGCCCCAGCGGCCCCAGTTGCTGATCGCGGCGGCCAGGTCGTGGAACTCCTGCGGGAAGGGCATGCCGCCATTCTGACGCGTCGTCAGACCCGGCTACGTTGCGACCGTGCTCAGGGGGAGGACGGTCGTGGTGACCGGGCAGGACCAGCCGGTGGGGGCGGGCCTGGCGCGCGCCGTGGCGGCGGAAGGTGCCACGGTGACGACCGACGTGGGGCCCGGCATCGACGCCCTCGTGCACGCCGCCGTCGAGCCCCTCGCGCTGGAGGCCTGCCGCCTCGCCGACGTCGACGACGAGCGGTGGTGGACGGTGTGGGAAGGCACCATGCGCACGACGCTGGCGCTCCTCCAGGCCGTGCACCCGCACCTGCGCGGCCGCGCCGGGAGGGTCGTGCTCGTCACGCCCACCCTGTCGATGGCCGGCGCACCCGACCTCGTGCCGTGGACGACCGCGCTCGAGGGTCAGCGGCTGCTGGCGCGCTCGGCGGCGCGCCAGTGGGGCGCCGACGGGATCACGGTCAACTGCGTGGCCCCGTCCGCCGAGCTGCTCGGCGTCGACGTGGGTGAGCTGGCGTTGGCGCCCCCGGCCCTCGGTCGCGCCGGCGACCCGGAGACCGACCTCGGCCCGATCGTGGCGTGGCTGTGCTCGACCAAGAGCCACTTCCTCACGGGCGTCACGTTGTGCGCCGACGGCGGCAGCTGGATGGGTCTGTGACCGCCCCGCTCGATGGACGCGTCGCCGTCGTCACCGGCGCCGGGCAGGGCGTCGGCCGCGGCATCGCCCTCGCACTCGCGTCGGCCGGCGCCGACGTCGTGATCGCGGCGCGTCGCGCCGAGACCGGCGAACCGGTCGCCGCCGAGGTGCGCGCCCGGGGCACGCGGGGCATCTGCATCGAGACGGACGTGACGCGCCGCGCCGACATCGAGGCCATGGTCGAGCGCACGGTCGCCGAGCTCGGTCGCCTCGACGTGATGGTCCACAACGCCATCAAGCCGCCGTCCCCGCACCGGGTCGAGTCGGTCGATCTCGCGCAGTGGGAGGAGCTCTCGACCGTCGGCGTGTGGGGCTCGTTGTGGTGCGCCCGCACCGCGTACCCCCACCTGCGGGCGGGCGGCCACGGTCGATTGATCCTGCTCACGTCGCCCTCGGGCATCGAAGGGAGCGCCGGCCTGCCGCTCTACGGACCGGTCAAGGCGGCGCAGCGGGCGATGGCCAAGAGCCTCGCTCGCGAGTGGGGACCCGACGGGATCACGGTGAACTGCGTGGCCCCGGTCGCGGTGACGCCGGCGCTCGACAAGGCGTTCGCCGAGCAGCCCGGCCTCCGGGCGCGTGTCGAAGCGCGCACGCCCCTGCGTCGGCTCGGCGACCCCGAGCGCGACATCGGCGGCGTGGCCGTGTTCCTCGCGTCCGACGCCGCCGGCTTCGTGACCGGCCAGACCATCGTCTGCGACGGCGGCAGCTTCACCGGCCTGTAGCCCGCGCCAGCTGCTTCGTCCGCACCGAGGACGCTGCTGTCGCGTACGCGCTGTCGAACACCGCATCGAGGTTGCGGTCGCTCAGGATGTTCACCCCGTGCACGCGGAGCTCCTCCAGCGACGGCCGGAACGTGATCACGTCCTTGCCGGCTCGGCGCACCGCGGCGGCTTCGCGGGCGAGGGTGCGGTTGAACCGGCGTCGCGCCACTGCCCGCAGCGATGGCCGGGCGCCGCCATCCAGCGCGAGTGGCGCGACGACGATGACGATGTCGCTCGCGACGCGCGTGGCGAGATCGAGGTTGGTCGCCGACCGCACACCGCCGTCGACGAGACGGCTGCGTCCCAGACGCACTGGCGCGTACACGCCGGGGACGGCGCAGCTCGCTTCGACCGCACGCGGCAGCGCGAGGTGGGGACTGCTGTCGCGGCGGAGCACGACGCGCCGGCCGCGGTCGATGTCGTAGCCAGTGAGCCAGAGCTCGTCCTCGGGCCACTCGTCCGGAAAGCGCCGGCGAGCCCAATCGGGGTCGCGCACACGCAGCAGCGAAGCGGGGAACGCTCGCTGGACGACCCGCGGCGGTGGCGGGAGACGCAGGGCATACGGGGCGAGGGCGCGCACCGCCACCGAGGACGCGCCGACGAGGCGACGCGCGAGGTCGGCGCGCGACGTCCACGCGCGGGTCACCATCGGCGCATCGGCCGGCTCGCCCACCGGTCGCGCGCGATCCGCGTAGATGTCGAGCACTGAGCGACCGAGCCGGAGGTCGGTCGCGACGACGGCGCCGACGCTCGTGCCGATCAGCACGTCGGCCGCCGCGAAGTCGATGCCCGCGACATCCTCGATGGCATGCAGCACGCCGCAGATGTAGCCGAGGCCGACGGCACCCCCACCGCCGAGCACCAGCGAGAACCGCAACGTCATGCAGCGGAGGCGAGCGCGGTGGCGGCCTCGACGTGTTCGGCGATCGACGCCTCCAACGCTTCCGTGTACGGCGTGGGGTCGGCAAGCGCGTCTCGGTCGGCCGTCACCATGAAGCTGAACGTGCCCGCGTAGCTCGACACGGCGTGGAACAGCCCGACGCCCACGGCGAGCGGCGTCATGCCGGTGCTGCGGACGAGCTCACAGCCGAGCAGGTACAGCGGTACCGGCGAGGCGGGCACGTTGGTGACGATCGTGTTGGCGAACACGGGCCCGCGCTCGACGAACGAGCTGAGGCTGCGGGCAGCACCGCCGATCAAGGCGCCGGGCAACGTCTGCGCCACGTCGAGCAGCACGGGCACGGCGACGCCGCTCTGCGCGGCTTTCTTGCGCGCCGTTTCCGCCTGGATCATCGCGAGCCGCTCGATGGGGTCGGCGAGATCGGTGCCGAGGTTGACGCGCATCATGCTGATCTGGTTGCCGGTCGCGCCGGCCTGCTCGGGGGTCCGCGTCGACACGGGTACGATCGTCATCAGCGACTCCTCAGGCAGCTCGCCGACGCTCGCCAGGTAGCGGCGGAGCGCGCCGCCGATCACGCTGAGGCAGACGTCGTTGATCGACGCGCCGGGCACCACCGCCTTGACTGCCTTGAGATCGGCGAGGGGGCAGCGCGCCTCGTCGAAGGTCCGGTGAGGCGAGAGCGCGGCGTTGAACCGAGTTCGGGGCACACGCCACCGCGGCGCGCCGGCCCGTGCCGCGTCGATCGCCTGGCGCACGAGCGGCGACGCGTTGCGAGCGAGGAGCCAGAGGGACGAGAGCGGCTTGGTGACTGCGTGGGTCGCCGCCAGGCCGAGCAGCGACGCAGCCGGTGGGATGGGCTCGGGTTGCCATTCGTCGGGCACCGGGTCGGGCGAGACGTCCGGACCGAGCGTGTGGAGCGCGTTCCAGAGCTCGAGCCCGGCCATGCCGTCGATCGCCGCGTGATGCACCTTGAGGACGACGCCGAAGCAGCCCGTCGGCAGCCCGGGCACCTGGTCGACGCCACGGATGATGGTGAGCTCCCATGGCGGTCGGCGGAGGTCGAGCGGTCGGGCGTAGAGCCGGGCGACGAGCGTCCGGAACTGGCACCAGTCACCCGGGGCGGGAACCGCGATCTCGCGCACGTGGAACTCGAGGTCGAAGGCCGGGTCCTCGACCCAGTACGGCCGGTCGAGCCCGAGTGGCACGTGCACCAGCTTCCGGCGCATGGTCGGCGCGACGGGCAGCGAGGCCTCGATCTTCGCCATGAAGTCGGCGAACGTGGGCGACCCGGCCGGCGCCGTCGACGGATCGTAGATGCCGATCATCCCGAGATGGTTGGAGCGGGCCGGCGTGTCCTGGAGCAGGAACGCGGTATCGACGAAGGACAGCTGACGCATGTCCAACACAGTGCACTGAACTAACGAAGTGCGCGCAACTGCCGTGTAACAGGAGCGTGAACTCTCAGCCGCCCTTCGCCGCCACCTCGGCCGCCCAGCGGTAGTCGGCCTTGCCGCTGGGGGAGCGCACGACCTGGTCGACGAAGAGCACCTGTTTCGGGACCTTGTAGCCGGCGAGCGACTGGCGGGCGACGGCGCGCAGCGACTCCTCCGTCGGTGCCGTCCCGGGTGTCGCCTCGACGACGGCCACGACGCGCTGGCCCCACCGCTCGTCGGGTGCGCCGACCACGAGCACGTCGTAGACGTCGTCGCTCTGGCGCAGGACCGCCTCGACCTCTTCGGCGAACACCTTCTCTCCGCCGGTGTTGATGCACACCGAGCCGCGGCCGAGGAGGTGCACCGAACCATCGGCGTTGACGGTCGCCATGTCGCCGGTGAGCGACCAGCGCTGGCCCTCCCACTCGACGAACGTCGCGGCCGTCTTCTCGGGGTCGCCGTAGTAGGCGAGGGGGATGCGCCCCGTGCGCGCCACGCGGCCGACGCGGTCGGAGCCGGCGGGCACCGGCTGGTGCGTCTCCTCGTCGAGCACGACCGTGTGGCGGGTGTTGAACTGCGGCTCGGGCTTGTCGCCGGTGGGGCCGAGGAACGAGCGCGACGCCTGGATGCCGGTCTCGGAGGAGCCGTAGCCGTCGTTCAGCGGGATCGTCGGGAACGTGGCGAGGAACCGCTCGCGCAGCGCCGCCGACAACGGGGCGCCGCCCGAGGCGAGCGTGCGCAACGAGGAGACGTCGGGCTTGGGAGTGAGCGCGTCCCACGCGTCGAGCATCGGGCGCATCACGGCGTCACCGACGAAGCTCGTGCCGTTGACGCGCTCGGACTCGATGAGCCGCCACACCGCCGCGGGGTCGAGTGACCCCACCCACAGCACGGCGCGGTTGCCGGCGAACAGGTTGAGGAACACGGTCCACCCGCCGGCGGCGTGCATCAGCGGTGCGAGGGCGAGGAACGTCGACGGTTCCGGGTTGATCCGCGACAGCAGCTCGCCGATGTCGGCCACCTCGGGCAGCGCCGGGTTGCCCCCGCCCATGCACGCGAAGAACGCGTCGTCCTGGCGCCACAGCACGCCCTTGGGCATGCCGGTGGTGCCACCGGTGTAGAGGATGTAGTGATCGTCCCCCGAGCGCGGCCCGAAGTCGCGCTCCGGCGACGACGAGGCCAGCGCCGCCTCGTAGGCGTCGCCGGTCTCGAGCGACCACTGCAGGGTCGGCGTGTCGGGCGCGACCTCGGCGACGCGGGCTGCGTACTCGGGCTGGTGGATCACGCCGACGAGATCGGCGTCGTCGAACAGGTAGCGCAGCTCGTCGGCCACGTACCGGAAGTTCACGTTCACGGGAACGGCCCGGATCTTGTACGCCGCGATCATCGCCTCGACGTACTCGACGCAGTTCTGGAGATAGATGCCGATGTGCTGGTCCTTCTGGACGCCCTGGGCGAGCATCCAGTGGGCGAGGCGGTTCGACCGCTCCTCGAGCTCGGCGAACGTCAGCCGCCGGCCCTCGCAGTACAAGGCGTCACGGTCGGGCACGACATCGGCGACGGCTTCCCACGCGTCGGCGAGGTTGATGTCGGTCATGGGCAGGCGACTGTAGACCCATCTGACGTATCGTCAGGCCTATGCTTCGACACGAAACCATTGTCGTCACGGGGGCCACCGGGCAGGTCGGCTTCCCGGTGGCGGTGGCGCTGGCCGCCGACACCGAGGTGATCGCCCCCGCCCGGTTCAGTGATCCGGCGCAGCGAGCGCGCCTGGAGGCCGCCGGTGTGCGCTGCGTCGTGGCCGACCTCGGTGCCGGGCAGCTCGACGAGGTGCCCACGGAACCGACCTACGTGCTGCACTTCGCCGTCTCGAAGACCAACGACTGGGACGCCGACATCCGCAACAACGCCGAAGGGGTCGGTCTGCTCATGGCCCACTGCAAGGCGGCCAAGGCGTTCCTGCACTGCTCCACCACGGGCGTCTACCACGACGACGGGACGGGCGGCCCGTTCAGCGAGGAGTCGGCGCTCGGCGACAACCACCGGGTCTCGCCGTTCCTGCAGACGTACTCGATCACCAAGGTGGCGGCCGAGGCGGCGGCCCGCCTGAGCGCCCGCCTGTGGAACCTCCCGACCACCATCGCCCGCCTGAACGTGCCCTACGGCGACAACGGCGGCTGGCCGGCGATCATGCTCGACCTCGCCCAGATGGGGTTCCCGACGGAGGTGCCGGCCGGCGGCCCGGCCGTCTACAACCCGATCCACGAGGACGACATCGTCGCCCTCGTGCCGAAGCTCCTGGAGATCGCGGCGGTCCCGGCGGTGACGGTCAACCTCGCCGGGGAGGAGGTCGTGAGCGTGCAGGAGTGGACGGCGTTCCTGAAGGAGCTGACCGGCGTCGAGATCCCGCTCGTGGAGAGCCCGAGCGCGATCCCGTCGGTCACGTGCGACCTCACCAAGCAGCACGCGCTCGTCGGCAAGGCCGAGATCTCGTGGCGCGACGGGATGCGGCGGATGATCGAGGTTCGTCACCCGGAGCTACTGTCCAAGTAGAGCCATCGATCGCGGGGGAGGACCCGAATGCGTGTCGTCGTCGACTACGACCTTTGCGAGAGCAACGCACTGTGCATGGATGCAGCACCCGAGGTGTTCGAGGTGCGCGACGACGACTTCCTGTACGTCTTGAACGAGACACCCGACGAGAGCATGCGGGCCAAGGTCGAGCAGGCGGCTCGCGTGTGCCCGAAGCAGGCCATCAAGATCCTCGACGACTGACGTCATGGACCTGCGCACCACGCGGTCGTTGACGTTCGGCGCCGCGTCGGAGCTGGTGGGTTCGGCGGTCCGATCCGCCCACGACCACGGCACGCCGATCTCGGTCGCCGTCGTCGACGCCGAGGGGATGCTGCTGTCGTTCGCCCGCATGGACGGCGCGCCCGCGTTCAGCGCCGGGCTGGCGATCGCCAAGGCCACCACCTCGGCCACGTTCGGCCGGGCCACGAGCGACATGGAGGAGCTGGTCGCCGACCGCCCCGCCTTCGCCGTCGGCTTCCTCGGGCACGGCGGATGGTACGTGGGCCGGGGCGGCGCCCCGATCGTCGTCGACGGCGAGACGGTGGGCGCCATCGGCGTCAGCGGCAACACCGCCGAGGTCGAGGACGGACTGGCGAAGCGGCTCGCCGGAGGCTGACGGGGCCGCTCGCCCACCACTCGAGCTCGAGAGGTGCACAGTGCACCGCGTCTGCACGCGTTGTGCAACGTCTTCTAGGCTGGCGAGATGTTCGATCTGAAGATCGTGGGCGGGACCATCGTCGACGGCCGCGGCGGCCCGGCGTTCGTGGGCGACGTGGCCATCACCGACGGGCGCATCGCCGCCATCGGCCCGGCGGTCGCCGGCGATGCCGCCGAGACCATCGACGCCACCGGGCTGCTCGTCACCCCGGGATTCGTCGACATCCACACCCACTACGACGGCCAGGCCACGTGGGATCCGGTGCTCGAGCCGTCGGCCTCGCACGGCGTCACCACCATCGTGGCCGGCAACTGCGGCGTCGGCTTCGCCCCGGTGCACCCCGGCGACGAGTCGATGCTCATCGAGATGATGGAAGGCGTCGAGGACATCCCCGGCACCGCCCTGTACGAGGGCATCCAATGGGAGTGGGAGACGTTCCCGCAGTACCTCGACGCCCTCGACCGCCGGTCGTTCTCGATGGACATCGCCGCCTACATCCCGCACGCCGCGCTCCGCATGTACGTCATGGGGGCACGGGGCGCCACCGCCGAGTCGGCGACGCCCGAGGAGGTGGCCGAGATGGCGCGCCACGTGCGCGACGCGGTCGCGGCCGGCGCCGTCGGGGTGTCCACCTCGCGCTCGCTCAACCACAAGACGCTCGACGGTGAGCTCGTGGCCGGCACGTTCGCCGACTACCAGGAGCTCGTCGGCCTCGCACGCGCCGTGGAGGAGGCAGGCGGCGGGGTGTTCGAGGTCGTGCCCACCGGCGAGACCGGCGACGACCCCGACCTCATCCTCGGCGAGATCGAGACGATGTGCCGCATCGCCCGCGAGGTCGACGTCGAGGTGTCCGTGCTGGTGATCCAGCCGTCGATCGCGCCGGACATCTACAAGCGCCAGCTGGAGCTCATCGAGAAGGCGAGGGCCGACGGCGCGCGCATCCACGCCCAGGTCGCGGCGCGTGCCGGCGGCATGTTGATCGGCCTCGCGTCGTACCACGCCTTCATGCGCCGGCCCACGTTCCGGGCCCTCGAGGATCGCCTCTCCTACGACGAGCTGCTCGTCGAGCTGCGCAAGCCCGAGGTGAAGGCGGCGATCCTGTCCGAGCCCGACGGCCCGCCCGATCCGACGCGCCAGTACCAGACGCTCACCGAGCGTATGCCGTTCATGCTGCAGCGGCTGTTCCCCATCGGCGACGATCCCGACTACGAGCCGCGGCCCGACCAGTCGGTCGCGGCCGTCGCCGCCGCCACGGGCACCGACCCGATGGAGATCCTCTACGACTCGATGGCGAACGGCGAGCTGCTGCTCGGCGCCTTCACCAACTACGCCGACCAGAACCATGATGCGCTGGCCGAGATGATCCAGCACCCCGACACCGTCATGGGGCTGTCCGACGGTGGCGCCCACGTGCGCATCATCTGCGACGCGTCGGCGCCCACGACGTTGCTGACCCACTGGGTGCGCGACCGCACGCGGGGCCCGAAGCTGCCGCTCGAGCTCGTCGTGCGCAAGCAGACGTTCGACACGGCGCGTGCGATGGGCCTGCACGACCGGGGGAGCCTCGAGGTCGGCAAGAAGGCCGACGTCAACGTGATCGACCACGCCGGCCTGCGCCTGCGTGGCCCCCGCTCGGTCGACGACCTGCCGGCGGGCGGGCGCCGGATCCTGCAGGACGCCGAGGGCTACGTCGCCACCATCGTCAACGGCATCGTCACCCGCCGTCACGACCACGACACCGGCGCTCGCCCCGGCCGGCTCGTTCGCGCCAACGCACGCTGACCACCCCGGAGTCGGGTGGGTGCGGGCGTCAGCGGTTCACGACCGTGGTGCGGCCGTAGCCGTCGACGAGGAGGATGCGAACGGGGCGAGCGCGACGGCCCTGGTCAGGACGGAGGCGTCCCGCCCATCAGCTCGATGCGGGTGCCGTCGGGGTCGGCCAGGAACAGCAACGGGATGCCCACGTTCTGGCGCGTCGAATCGATGACCGTGCCGCCGCACGCCACCAGCCGGGCGGCTGCCGCCTCGACGTCGTCGACCCAGAACGACAGGTGGGTGAGACCGAGCAGGCCCCGGCTGTCGGATGGCGTGCCCTCCGACGGGCGGCCCGGGTAGGCGAGCAGCTCGAGCTTCATGCCACCGCTGACGATCATCTGCGACTGCAGGTTGACCGGGCCCTTCACCTCGAGCGCCTCGTCGAGACCGACGGCGATCGCCGTGTCGGCGTCGAACCGGTCGGACAGCTCGAAGCCCAAGCCGTCGCAGTAGAAGCGAACGGCACGGTCGAGGTCGGACACGCAGACACCGGCGTGCGAGGGCGAGTACTGGATCGCGTCGGCCATGGCCCGACACTAAGAGATCTCGATGGTTGCTTTCTCGTCGTAGAAGCACAGCCGGCCGCGGATCGCCTCGGACTCGCGGAGCACGTGGTCGTCGTAGCTCCACCCGACGTCGGCGACGCCGTCGCGCGTCGACCAGTGGTTCGCCGTGCCCTTGTACGGGCACTGCGTGACCGTGGCGCTCGGCTCGAGGAGCTCCATGCGCACGTCGTCACGTGGCAGGTAGTAGCGGGTCGGCAACCCCGTCTCGTACAGCGCGACGGCGCGCGTCGACTCGGCCACGACCATGTCGCCGACGGTGACGCGCACGTGGCGCGACGTCGGGTAGCAATCGACGCGCGTGTACGGGTCGCGCACGTGGACGAACACCCGCTCGTCCTCCTCCCACCACTCGTCCGCGGCGTCCCATTCGACGCGCACGTATCCGGGCGCCGCGGTGTCGGGCCGCGCGTCGATCGTGACGTCCTCGGGCAGGAAGGCCCAGTGGGGGATCGTGCCGGTGCGGAACACGAGGAGCACCCGATCGCTGTCGACCACGGTGGCGCCGCCCTTCATGCCCCGGACGCGACGCGGGAACGGCTCGACGTACGTGACGGTGGCGGGGACCTCGAAGTCGAAGTGGCCGGCCCGCTGGCGCCCGAAGGGGGCGCGTCCGATGGTGAGACTCATGCGCCCGAGTCTGCTAGCCAGGTGGGGGTGCGAGCAGCCCACCAGGCGCCGCCGGCGCCAACCACGGCCGGATACCGCGAGGTCCGGGCCCTGACCGAGGCGCTGGCCGCCCCGCTGTCGCCCGAGGACCAGACGGTCCAGTCGATGCCCGACGTGAGCCCCACGAAGTGGCATCGAGCCCACACGACGTGGTTCTTCGAGACGTTCGTGTTGCAGCCCCACGCCCCGGGCTACCGGGTGTTCGACGAGACGTACGGGTTCCTGTTCAACTCCTACTACGAGGCGGTCGGCCCCCGGCACACCCGCACCGAGCGGGGCTTGCTGTCGCGCCCCGGCGCCGCCGAGATCGGTCGGTACCGCCTCCACGTCGACGAGGCGATGGCCGCGTTCCTCGACGGCGATGTCGCGCCGGCCGTGCGCGACCTCGCCGAGCTCGGCCTCCACCACGAGCAGCAGCACCAGGAGCTGCTGCTCATGGACATCCAGCACGTGCTGTCGGTGAACCCCACCCGCCCCGCGTACGAGCGCGTCGAGCCGGTCGTGCGCTCGGTGCCGCCCGTCGGCTGGATCGCGCACGACGGCGGGCTCGTGGACGTCGGCGCCACCGGCCACGCCTTCTGCTTCGACAACGAGCGGCCGCGCCACCACATCTGGCTCGAGGCCTTCGAGCTCGCCGATCGCGTGGTCACCTGCGGCGAGTGGCTCGACTTCATGGCTGACGACGGCTACCACCGACCCGAGCTGTGGTTGTCCGACGGGTGGGCCACCGTCAAGGAGCACGGGTGGGAGGCGCCGCTCTACTGGGAGGCGACCAGCGGCTGGCAGGTGTTCAGCCTCGCCGGCCAGCACCCGGTCGATCCGGCCGAACCGGTGCGGCACGTGAGCTACTACGAAGCGGACGCCTTCGCCCGGTGGGCCGGCGGGCGCCTGCCGACCGAAGCCGAATGGGAAACGGTCGCCACCCGGGAATCGAACGCCTGCCGGCAGCTGTTCGACGAGGTGTGGCAGTGGACCGCGAGCGACTACGCGCCCTATCCGGGGTTCGCACCGGCTGCGGGCGCCGTCGGTGAGTACAACGGCAAGTTCATGGTGAGCCAGCACGTCCTGCGCGGGGGCTCGACGTTCACGCCACCGGGGCACACGCGAGCGACCTACCGCAACTTCTTCCCGCCGTCGGCGCGCTGGCCGATGACGGGCGTGCGGCTCGCACGGTGATCGTCGAAGCGCACCTGACCGCCGAGGACCGCCGGGCGGTGCTCGAGGCCGATGCCCGCGACGGCCTCACCGCCACACCGAAGCAGCTCTCTCCGATCTGGTTCTACGACGAGCGCGGCAGCGCGCTGTTCGACGAGATCACGCGGCTCCCGGAGTACTACCCGACGCGCTGCGAGCGAGCGTTGCTCTCCGACAACGCCGCCGCGATCGCGTCGCTCGCGGGTGCGGACACGTTGGTCGAGCTCGGCTCGGGGACATCGGACAAGACACGTGTCCTGCTCGACGCCATGCTGCCGGCGCGCTACGTGCCGCTCGACGTCGATCCCGACACGTTGGTCGCCGCGGCCGAGGCGCTCACCGCCGAGTACCCCGATCTGCACGTGCACGCGGTCGCGGCCGACTTCCACCAGCACCTCGATCGGCTGCCGCGCGATGGGCGCCGGTTGCTCGCGTTCCTCGGCGGCACCATCGGCAACTTCCGACCCGCCGAGCGGTCGCACTTCCTCGGCGAGCTGCGGGCGTCGCTCGGCGACCACGACAGCTTCCTGCTGGGCGTCGACCTGGTGAAGGACGTGGCGCGCCTGCAGGCGGCCTACGACGACGCCGCGGGCGTGACGGCGGAGTTCAATCGCAACGCGCTGCGCGTGCTGAACCGCGAGCTCCAGGCCGACTTCGACCCTGAGGGCTTCGACCACGTCGCCCGCTGGTCATCCGAGGACGCGTGGATCGAGATGCGCCTGCGCGCTCGCACCCCGCACAAGGTGGCGGTCGGCGCGCTCGACCTCGTCGTCGGCTTCGAAGAGGGCGAGGAGCTGCTCACCGAGGTGAGCGCCAAGTTCACCCCCGACGGCATCGCGTCCGAGCTCCATGCCGCCGGCTTCGCCGTCGAGCACACGTGGATCCACGGCGCCGACGACTTCGCCCTCCTGCTCGCCCGCCCCAACTGATCCGACAACGAGGGGAGGGGTTCAGAGCTTGGCGAGCCACTGGTCGGCGGCGCGGGCGCGGCGGTCGAGCTGCTCGAGGGTGGCTTCGGTGACGCGGTGGACGCCGGCCAGGCGGTTGAGCTCGCGGTTGACGTGGGCGTGGGCCAGCCCGGACACGCGGGCGATGGCTCGTGCCAGCTCGGCGTTGCGTTCGCGCAGGTGGCGCTTGTGCTGATGACGGGGCACCGCGGCGTCGGCCGCGGTCGTCCCGGTCGCCCGGCGCAGCGGCGGGAGGTCGACGACCAAGGACTCGTCGGGCTCGGCGTGCGGCTCGTCGACGGCGTCATCCGTGGCCCACTCGGGCAGCTCGACGGGATCACCGAGGGCGACGGCGGAGATGGCACTGAACAGCGAGAGCTGCTCGCGCGGGATCTCGTCGAATGCAGCCGGATCGGGCTCGGGCAGGTCGCGCTCCTGCTTGCGGAGCGAGTGGCGACGCTGCTCGGCGATGCCGAAGGCGAGCGCGCGCGTGCGGGCGTCGTCGGGGATGAAGAAGAACGCCGGCTGGCGCCGACCACCGGGCGTCCACCGCACGAGACGGCCCACGGCCTGGCGGAAGAACAGCTCGGTGGAGGTGGTGGTGGCGAGCACGCCGACCCGCAACCGGGGGATGTCGACGCCCTCGGAGACCATGCGCACGGCGACGATCCAGGGTGACGTGCTCGCGCCGAAGCGAGCGATCTTCGACGAGGCGAGCGGGTCGTCGGAGGTGACGACCTCGGCCGGCACGCCCAGGCGGTCGCGCAGGATGCCGGCGATGCCTCGGGCGTGCTCACGGTCGATGGCGATCACCAGTCCACCGGCGTCGGGTTGCGAGCGACGGATCTCGAGCAGCTGCTGGTGGGCGCGGCGCAGCACGGCGGGCAGCCACTCACCGTCGACGGAGAGCGCGGTGCGCAACCGTTGGCCCGACAGCACGCGGTCGAGCGGGTCGTCGAACGTCGCCTCGTGCAGGGCACCGTCGGGCGCCGTCCACTCCATCTGGCCGTCGATCCGGGGGAAGTAGATCGGGCGCACGACGCGGCCGTCGGCGAGGGCGTCGCCGTAGCCGTACTCGAAGTCCGCTTCCGCCTCGTCGAGCCGGTAGCGGACGAAGGGGATGGCGTTGGTGTCCGACCGGAACGGCGTGCCGGAGAGCGAGAGGCGCCGGGCCGCCGCCTCGAAGGCCATGCGCAGCGAGTCGCCCCACGCCCGGTCCTCGGCGGCGTGGTGCACCTCGTCGAAGATCACGAACGCGTCGCGGGCGATGCCACGGAGCGGTCGGGCCGCGGTGGCCACCTGCTGGTAGGTGGTGACGAGCCCGTGCATGTCGGGCGCCAGGGCCTCGGTGGGCGCCCAGCCGACCTCGAGGTCGAGGTCGAGGCGGAGCGCGGCGCCGGCCCACTGCGTCTTGAGGTGGGCGGTCGGGGTGACCACGACCAGGCGCCGGCCGGGGTGGTCGGCCAGCCACCGGCGGGCGGCCGTCAGGGCGAACGTCGTCTTGCCGGCGCCGGGGGTGGCGACCGCCAGGAAGTCCGCGTCGGCACTGGCGTCGAGGCGCTCGAGGGCGGCCTTCTGCCACGGACGGAGGAGCACGGATCGGGACATGGGGGGCGAACATGGTGGCACGGTAGGGTCCGAGGGATGGACCACCGCACCCTCGGACGCACGGGTGTCCAGGTCAGCCCGCTGTGCCTCGGCGCCATGATGTTCGGGCGGATGGGCAACCAGGACCACGACGACTCGGTCCGCATCATCCACGCCGCGCTCGACGCCGGGATCAACTTCGTCGACACCGCCGACGTCTACAGCCGGGGCGAGTCCGAGGAGATCGTGGCCAAGGCCCTGAAGGGCCGCCGTGACCAGGTCGTCCTCGCCACCAAGTGTCACATGCCGATGGGCGAGGATCCCAACATGCGGGGGAGCTCGCGCCGCTGGATCGTGCAGGCGTGCGAGGACAGCCTCCGCCGGCTGGAGACCGACCACCTCGACCTGTACCAGATCCATCGCCCCGACCACTCGACCGACGTGGACGAGACCTTGGGGGCACTGTCCGACCTCATCCACGCCGGGAAGATCCGCTACGCCGGGAGCTCCACGTTCCCGGCGTCGGACATCGTCGAGGCCCAGTGGGTGGCCGAGCGGCGGGTCCGGGAGCGCTTCGTGTGCGAGCAGCCTCCGTACTCGATGCTGGTCCGCGGGATCGAGGCCGACGTCCTGCCGACCTGCCAGCGCTACGGCATGGGCGTGATCCCGTGGAGCCCCCTCGGCGGCGGCTGGCTGTCGGGTCGGTGGCGGGCGGGGACGTCGGAGATCCAGAGCACGCGGGCGGCGCGGCTGCCGGGTCGCTACGACCTGGCGCTGCCGGAGAACCAGCGCAAGCTCGACGCCACCGAGCAGCTCGCCCAGCTCGCCGACGACGCCGGGCTGACGCTGATCCACCTGGCCATCGCCTTCGTGCTCCGCCACCCGGCGGTCACGTCGGCCATCATCGGGCCCCGGACGATGGAGCACCTCGAGAGCCAGCTCGGCGCGGCCGACGTCGTGCTGGCCGACGACGTGCTCGACCGCATCGACGAGATCGTCCCGCCCGGCATGAACTTCGGGTGGCCCGACGCTGGGTGGGTCCCCCCTTCTGTCGCCGATCCCAAGGAGCGCCGCCGATGACCCCGCTGGAGACCGTGAACGCCTTCCTGGTCGCCGCCGCCAAGCGCGACTACGACGTCGCGCTACCGCTGCTGGCCGAGGACGTCGAGTACCAGAACATGCCGATCCCCGCGGTCAAGGGACGGGACGCGGTGAAGGAGCAGCTCGAGGCGCTGATGGCGCTCTCGCAGGACGGCGAGTGGCGCGTCGACCGGGAGGTGGCGAACGGCGAGCTCGTCATGAACGAGCGCGTCGACCGCTTCCTCATCAACGGCACCTGGGCCGAGCTCCCGGTGGCCGGCGTCTTCGTCGTCCGCGACGGCCTCATCACCCTCTGGCGCGACTACTTCGACCTCCAGACGATCATGAACCAGATGGCGCCACCCGCCGGCTGACCCGCTACTGCTCCGCCTGCTCGGCGTCGCGCAGGTAGCGATCGGCGAGGGCGCGGCCCTCGGTGATGAGCTCCTCGGTCTTGCGGAAGTCGAGGATCGACGCGTCGTCGACGGCCGGAGCCGGAAGGACGTGCACGACGGTCTCCTCGTGGAGCTGCGCGAGGTGGTCGCGCGTGACGTGTCCGAGCACGATGCCGATCGATCGCAGCAGCACCTCCAGCGCGCCCTGCGGTTCGGTGCCGCGCTCGGCGCCCGATGTGGGCAGCACCCAGATCTCGGTGGCGCCGAGCGCCTCGGCCTGGAGCACGGGCACGTCGGCGCTGGTGCCGCCGTCGACGAGCAGGCGTCCACCGAGGCGCACCGGGGGGAAGATCCCCGGCAGCGCCGTGCTCGCCAGCAGCGCCGGGAGGATGTCGCCGTGGGACAGCACCACCGGGTTGCCCGATTCGAGATCGGTGGCGACCGCGTGCACCGGCACCAACGCCTGGTCGAAGCGGGTGTAGTCGAGGTTGCTCTCGATCCACTTGCGGAGGCCGTCCGCCTCGATGAGATGGTTGCGGCGACCGGTGATCCCGAGCAGCAGCGTGCGCGGGCGGATCGGGAAGATGAGGTTGCGCGACGCCTGGCGCCACACGCCTTCGAGGGCGTCGGCGCCGGCCTTGTTCGGCAACCTCGCGATGAACGCGGCGTTGAGCGCGCCGACGGACGTGCCCACCAGCAGCTCCGGCTCGATGCCGTGGTTGAACAGCGCCTGCAACATGCCCGCCTGCGTGGCACCGAGCGCGCCGCCGCCGGTCAGCACGAACGCCTTCATCGCCGGTCGACCTAGCGCGGCTCGAGCACGACGACCGGGATCCGTCGCTCCGTGCGTGCCTGGTAGACGGTGTACTGGCCCTTGTTGACGCGGTCGGCGAGCTCCCAGAGCGTCGTGCGCTCCTCGCCCTCGGCGACGTGCGCACGCACCGGGATGCGGCGCCGACCGACCTGGATCTCGGCTTCGGGCTGGGCGAGCAGGTTGTGGTACCAGCCGGGGTTCACCGGACCGCCGTAGCGAGACCCCACGACGACGAAGCGGTCACCGTCGGTTGCGTAGAGCAACGTCGCCGTCCGGCGTTCGCCGGTGCGCCGGCCGACGGTGTCCAGCAGCAGCATGGGGCGGCCCCCGAGCGAGGCCCCGATGCGGCCGCCGCTACGCCGGTACGCCCATTGATGGGCGACCACGAACAGCTGCTGGAGCCGCGTGAGAACGCGTTGCACACGCCGACCCTAGCGACCCGTCGCTACCGTGCCGGCCAGATGACGACAGCCGACCCCCTCCCGCCCGGCTGGTACCCGGATCCGTTCGAGCGCCTCCGGTTCCGCTGGTGGGACGGAGGCGCGTGGACGGCGTACGCGGCAGCCGCCGATCGGGCCGTGCAGTGGGACCCCGGGCCGTTGGAGGCGACGGAGTCACCGCCGCCCGGCCTGCCCGGGTTGATCACCGCGTTCGTCGGCTACGGCGTGGCCGTCGGTCTGTCGCTGGCCATCATCGGCGTGCTCGTCGCGCTCGACCGTCCGGGCGGTCGCACCGCCGAGATCGCGCTCTCGGAGCTCGGGTTGTGGGGTGGTCTGGTCGGCGCGTGCATCGTCGTGAGCCGCCGCCGCGGCACGGGCTCGCTGGTGCGGGACTTCGACTTCCGGTTCCGATGGGTCGACCTCGGCTTCGGGCTCGCCGGCGCCATCGCCGGGCGACTGCTGTCGGCCGCCATGGTGGCGCCGCTCCCGGTGCCCTCCCGGCGGCTGCGCGACGTCGACAAGTCGGTGTTCCACAACGCGACCCACGGCGCCACCGCGTGGATCGTGCTCATCGTCATCACCTGCGTCGGTGCACCGCTCGTCGAGGAGCTGTTCTTCCGCGGGCTGCTCCAGACGCGCCTGGTCGGCCGCTTCGGCGTCGTTCCCGGGATCATCGGCGCGTCGCTGCTGTTCGGCGCTGCCCACATGATCGCCTGGCAAGGCGCGGAGACGTTCGCCTACGCGTGGGCCATCGCCGGTGGCGGCCTCGTGCTGGGGACGATCCGCTACCTCACCGGCCGGCTCGGGCCGGGCATCGTCGCCCACTCGATCTTCAACGCGCTCGCGGTCCTCGCCGTCGCGCTGCTCTCACACTTCGGCTAGTGATGGCGCAGCAGTACGTTCCCTAGTGTCCGTTCGTCCTCGGTGACCCGGACGAAGAGCTGCTGCAGCGTCGCGAACTCTGTTTGGTACGTCGTCGGGCTGTCCGTGCGCGCCAGCTGTCGAAGCGCCGAGACGATGTCGGCGACGTCGTCGTCGACTGCGTTCGCGTAGCTGAGGGCGTAATCGGGGAAGTGGATCGACCGCATCTGGGCGCGGAACTGCGCGACCGCTTCAGCGAAGCGGCGGTCCGCATTCTGCAGGCAGACGATGCCACCGTTCAGGGCGCAGGACTGGGTGTCCCGTCCGTATTGCAGGCTCTTCGCGCCCACTTGGTCGTCGTAGCGCTCGAAGTCCTTCAGCGCGGTGGCCGATTGCGCCGAGGCGATGGTACGGACTGCGGTGGTTCCGGCGGTCGTGAGGATGCCCACCACGAGGATGACGACCACGATCCGTTTGCCGGCCTTGGACAGCGCGAGCCGGGTGATGCGCGGCTCCATGGGCATCGGGGGCATCGCCCACGCATCAGGCGCATCGGGTTGGTCGGGTGCGCCGACCGGAGGACGGTTGTCCGCCACCGCGGGGTCGCCGAAGAGACCGCTCGGGTAGGTGCTGGTGAGCATCCCGGCGTACGCCATGAACCGCAGCTGGTAGCGCAACACCGCGGTCAACGCCTCGAAGAGCGAGCGCGGCGTGCGACCCGTGATCAGCACGATGAGCCAGATGAACACCAGGGCGACGCCGATTCCGTTGGCCAGGAAGGTGCTGACGAACGCGGCGGGCACGAGCAACACGATGCGGAACAGCACGGCCGCGCGGTTGAGGCGTCCCGGCGGTGGCACGTCGAGCTCGACGGGATAGCCGTCGCCCTGCAACGCGAACGGGGGGTAGCGGTCGGTGATCAGGTACTGGACGTACGACAGCGTGCGCGCCATGTACCGGAGGATCCGCGTCAAGAACTCGGCGATGCCGGTGGGCAGACGTCCCAGCACCAGGGCGCAGAACCAGCCGACGACGATGGCGCAGGTCGCGACGATCGCCAGGATGAACAGCCACACCGCGTGCGGGATGGCGAGGATGGCGCGGAACGCGATCGTGACCCGTCGCTGCGGCTTCGGCCCTTCGAGGCTGAGCTGCACCATCGGAGGGGTGACGGGCGCGGCGGCTTCCATGCTCCTTCTTACCGTGCGGTCGTGGGGGCGCTCGTGATGGTGCGGGCGTTCGGCGAGCGGATCAGACCCACTTCTTGCGCCGGAAGTAGACGATCTGGGCGATGGTGGTGAGGACGATCAACGCCCACGACCACGCGTACCCGTAGTGCCAGTCGAGCTCGGGGATGCCCTTGAGGTTCTGCCCGTAGAGCCCGACGATGAACGTCGGGAGCAGCAACACCGACGCGACGACGGTGAGGCGCTTCATCACCTCGTTCTGATCGTTGGCGACCTGGGCCTGGTGGTAGTCGCGCACCCCGGCGAGGAGGTCGCGCGAGAGGTCGAGGCCGTCGGTGGCGCGCAGGAGCTTGTCGTACACGTCGGCGAAGTGGATCTCGACGTCGTGCGGGAACAGCTCGGGATCGCCGGCGAGGTCGACGCGATCGTCGAGGATCGATCGGGCGAGGTCGCGGGTGGGGGTGAGCACGCGTCGCACGTGGAGGATGTCGTGGCGCAGCTGCGAGATGCGCTCGCGGACGACGACCGCCTCCCACTCCTCGACCTTGTCCTCGAGCTCGTCGATGTCGTCGTCGAAGCGGTCGACGACCGTGAGGAACTGCTCGGCGATCTCGTCGAGCAGGGCGTACAGCGCCATGCCGGGGATGGCGCCGGCGCTCGCCTGCTGCACGGGCTCGACGTCGAACGCGCCGCTCCCGCCGGCGGCCGTCTTGCGGACGGTGAGCAGCCGGCGTTGGTCGACGACCAGGTCGACCTCCTGGAACGTCACCTCGTCGTCGGTCGTGACCGGTACGACGAGGATCCCGAACAGGTAGTCGCCGTGGCGCTCGAGGCGCGGCCGCGGGTCGTCCTCGTGGCGCGCGGGCGCGAGCATCCGCTCGCTGGCGGTCGGGTGCAACATGCCGGGCACGGCGGCGTCGAGCGTCGCCGGGTCTGGGTCGAGGAGATCCACCCACTTCGAGTCGGGCACGTCTGAACGCTACGAATCCACCGCTTTGTTGGCGCGGATCCACCCATGCGGTGGATCCGCGCCAACAAAGCGGATCAGGAGGCGACGAGTGGCGCGGGGAGGAGGGTCTCGCCCATGAGCCAGGTGTCGACGGCCGCCGCGCACGACCGGCCCTCGGCGATCGCCCACACGATGAGGCTCTGGCCGCGGCCCATGTCGCCGGCGACGAACACGCCGTCGACGTTGGTGTGCCAGTCGGGGGTGCGGGCGACGTTGCCGCGGGGCGTGATGTCGACGCCCAGCGCGTCCAGGAGCCCTTCGCGCTGCGGGCCGACGAAGCCCATGGCGAGGAACACGAGCTCGCACTCGAGCTCGACGTCGGTGCCCTCGATCTTCACGAACTTGCCGTCGACCATCTCGACCTCGTGGTACCGCAGGCCGCGCAGGTTGCCGTCGTCGTCGCCGAGGAAGCACTCCGTGTTCACCGAGAACAGGCGCTCGCCGCCCTCCTCGTGCGCCGACGACGTGCGGAACATCAGCGGCCACAGCGGCCACGGTGTCGAGTCGGCGCGCTGGTCCGGCGGGCGCGGCAGGATCTCGAACTGGTGCACCGATGCGCACCCCTGGCGGTGGGCGGTGCCCAGGCAGTCGGCACCGGTGTCGCCGCCGCCGATGATCACGACGCGCTTGCCGGCGGCGTCGATCGGCGACTGCGCCAGGTCGCCTTGCTGCACGCGGTTCGCGGGCGGCAGGTACTCCATGGCCTGGTAGACGCCCGTGAACTCGCGGCCCGGGATCGGCAGGTCGCGCCACGCGGTGGCACCGCCGGCGAGCACGACCGCGTCGAACTGCGAGCGCAGCTCCTCCGCGGTGATGTCGACGCCGACGTTGACGCCGGTGCGGAACTCGGTGCCCTCGGCCTCCATCTGCGCGATGCGGCGGTCGAGGTGGCGCTTCTCCATCTTGAACTCGGGGATGCCGTAGCGCAGCAGCCCGCCGATGCGGTCGGCCCGCTCGAAGACGACGACGTCGTGGCCGGCGCGCGTGAGCTGCTGCGCGGCGGCGAGACCGGATGGGCCGGAACCGACGACGGCGACCTTCTTGCCGGTCTTCACCGCCGGTGGTTGCGGCTGGATCCACCCCTCGTCCCACGCCCGGTCGACGATGGAGACCTCGACCTGCTTGATGGTGACCGGGTCCTGGTTGATGCCGAGCACGCACGCCGCCTCACAGGGCGCGGGGCACAGGCGGCCCGTGAACTCGGGGAAGTTGTTGGTCGCGTGCAGCCGCTCGATCGCCTCGTGCCAGTGGTCGCGGTAGACGAGGTCGTTCCAGTCGGGGATGAGGTTGCCGAGCGGGCAGCCGTTGTTGCAGAAGGGGATGCCGCAGTCCATGCACCGCGCCGCCTGCGTCTGCAGGTGCTCGCGAGGGAACGGCTCGTACACCTCCTTCCAGTCGCGCAGGCGCACGGGCACCGGCCGACGGGTGGGCGTCTCGCGCCCGTACTTCAAGAAGCCGGTCGCCTCACCCATGAGCCGCCGCCATGATCGCCTCGTCCACGGAGAGACCCTTCTCTTCTGCGATGCGGGCCGCTTCGAGGACCCGCTTGTAGTCGGTGGGCATGACCTTGGCGAACTTGCGGCTCTCGACGTGCCAGCGCTCGAGGATGCCGGCCGCCACGGTGGAGCCGGTGAGCTCGGCGTGACGGCTGATCGTCGCCTTGAGGAAGTCGAGGTCGTCGACCTCGAGGGGATCGATGTCGACCATGTCGTCGTTGAGCCGGTCGGCGAAGGTGCGGTCGGCGTCGAACACGTAGGCGATGCCGCCCGACATGCCGGCGCCGAAGTTGCGCCCCGTGGTGCCGAGCACGATCACGCGCCCGCCCGTCATGTACTCGCAGCCGTGGTCGCCCACGCCTTCGACGACGGCGGTGGCGCCGGAGTTGCGCACGCAGAACCGCTCGCCGACGACGCCGCGGATGTACGCCTCACCCGACGTCGCCCCGTAGAGGATGACGTTGCCGGCGATGACGTTCTCCTCGGGCACGAACGGCGACTGCTCCGACGGGTGCACGACCAAGCGCCCGCCCGAGAGGCCCTTGCCGAAGTAGTCGTTGGCGTCACCGACGAGGCGCATCGTGATGCCCTTGGGCAGGAAGGCGCCGAAGCTCTGGCCGGCCGAACCGGTGAACGTCAGCGAGATCGTGTCGTCGGGCAGGCCGTCGCCGCCATGGCGCCGGGTCAGCTCCGAGCCGAGCATGGTGCCGACCGTGCGGTTGACGTTGCGGATCGCCAGCTGGGCCGACACGTGCTCACCCGACTCGAGGGCCGGCTGGCACAGCTCGATGAGCTCGTTGTCGAGCGCCTTGTCGAGGCCGTGGTCCTGGGTGGTGACGCAGTGCAGCGGGCCGTCGACGTCGGGGCGGTGCAGGATCGGCGCCAGGTCGAGGCCCGCCGCCTTCCAATGATCGACCGCGGCGCGGGTGTCGAGCACCTCGACGTGGCCGATCGCCTCCTCGAGGGTGCGGAAGCCGAGCGACGCGAGGATCTCGCGGACCTCTTCGGCGATGTACTCGAAGAAGGTGACGACGAACTCCGGCTTGCCGGTGAAGCGCTTGCGCAGCTCGGGGTTCTGGGTGGCCACGCCGACCGGGCACGTGTCGAGGTGGCAGACGCGCATCATGATGCAGCCCGACACGACGAGCGGCGCCGTGGCGAAGCCGAACTCCTCGGCGCCGAGCAGGGCGGCGATCACGACGTCGCGCCCGGTCTTCAACTGGCCGTCGCACTGCACGACGATGCGGTCGCGCAGGCCGTTGAGCAGCAACGTCTGCTGCGTCTCGGCGAGCCCGAGCTCCCACGGGGCGCCGGCGTGCTTGAGCGACGTGAGCGG
>Ga0070671_100000101_pt1 | contig 54596 bp, 49 predicted proteins | sample KBSS73metaG_FD_65341 | JGI IMG/M metagenome (GOLD analysis project Ga0070671, IMG submission 65341) | Switchgrass rhizosphere microbial communities from Kellogg Biological Station, Michigan, USA - KBS S7-3 metaG | ecosystem: Host-associated > Plants > Roots > Rhizosphere > Soil ...
GCGGGTTCCGCGCGAACCCGGTGCGTCACGCGCGTGGGCCGGGCCCGCGACGGCGCCAGGGAGCGACGCCTACACTGGCCCGCCGTGTCTTCCCCGCTCGTGATCGCCGGGCCCGTCGTCGGTGTGAATTCCGCCGTGGATCCCGCCGTGGACCCGGATGCGCTCCGCCGCGCCCAGGAGAATGCCCTCGTGGAGCTGCTCGACATCCCCGCCGTCGCCGCGGAGCTCGGTGAGCGCTTCCGCGCGGCCGGGCACGGGCTGTACCTCGTCGGCGGGAGCGTGCGGGACGCGCTGCTCCGTCGCGGCGGCACCGACCTGGACTTCACCACCGACGCGCGGCCCGAGCGGATCCTGGAGATCGTCGACGGCTGGGCCGAGGCGACCTGGGACACCGGGATCGCGTTCGGCACCGTCGGGGTGCGCCGCGGCGACGAGACGCTGGAGATCACGACCTTCCGTGCGGACTCGTACGACCGTCGCTCGCGGAACCCGGTCGTGCAGTTCGGGGACACCCTCGAAGGCGACCTCGTCCGCCGCGACTTCACCGTGAACGCGATGGCCGTCGAGGTGCACACCGAGCCGGGCTCGCGCCGCTTCGTGGACCCCTACGGCGGGCTGGCCGCGCTGGCCGCGGGGATCCTGGACACCCCGGCCGCACCGGAGGACTCGTTCGCCGACGACCCGCTGCGGATGCTGCGTGCCGCCCGGTTCGTCTCGCAGCTCGGGTTCACCCCGGCCGACCGCGTGGTCGCGGCGATGACCGCGATGTCCGGCGAGCTGACCCGGATCACCCGCGAACGCGTCCAGGCCGAGTTCTCCAAGCTGATCATGGGTGCGCACCCGCGCCGCGGCATCGAGCTGCTCGTGGACACCGGGCTCGCCGAGCACGTGGTCCCGGAGGTCCCGGCCATGCGGCTGGCGATCGACGAGCACATGCAGCACAAGGACGTCTACACGCACTCGCTGGTCGTCATGGAGCAGGCGATCGAGCGCGAGACCGCGGGGCCGGACCTGGTGCTGCGGCTCGCCGCGCTGCTGCACGACGTCGGCAAGCCGCCGACGCGGCGCAAGGAGGCCGACGGGCGGGTCAGCTTCCACCACCACGAGGTCGTCGGCGCGAAGATGGTGCGCAAGCGGCTGCGCGAGCTGCGCTACCCGAAGCACGTCGTCGACGACGTCGCCCAGCTCGTCTACCTGCACCTGCGGTTCCACGGGTACGGCAAGGGCGAGTGGACGGACTCGGCCGTGCGCCGGTACGTGACCGACGCGGGCCCGCTGCTGGACCGGCTGCACAGCCTCGTCCGGTCGGACTGCACCACCCGCAACCGTCGCCGCGCCGCCACCCTGCAGCGCTCCTACGACTCGCTCGAGGACCGGATCGCGGAGCTGCGCAAGCAGGAGGAGCTCGACGCGATCCGCCCGGACCTGGACGGCAACGCGATCATGGAGATCCTGGGCATCCCTCCGGGCCCGCTGGTGGGCAAGGCGTACAAGCACCTGCTCGGGCTGCGGATGGAGCAGGGCCCGATGACCCGCGAGCAGGCCGAGGAGGCGTTGCGCGCCTGGGCGGCCGAGAACGTCTGACCCGGAGGGCGACCACCCTGGGCGGCCGCCTGAGGTTGCACGTTTCGTGCTGTCAGCGCTGCATGATCGCGGATTACGTGCGCTCAGCGTTGCCGCCGCCGCCCTGCGAGCACGAAACGTGCGATCAAGAAGCCTGCGCTCAGCGCTGCCGCCGCCTGAGATCGCACGTTTCGTGCTCTGAGCGCGGCATGATCGCGGGTTCCGTGCGCTCAGCGCTGCTGCCGCCGCCCTGCGAGCACGAAACGTGCGCTCAGCGCTGCCGCTGCTGCCGCCGCCGCCAGCACGAAACGTGCGCTCAGCGCTGCCGCCGCCGCCCTGCGAGCACGAAACGTGCGCTCAGCGTTGCCGCCGCCGCTCTCCAAGCACGAAACGTGCGCTCAAGAAGCGCTGCGGGCCTGGCGGCGGAGCTCCAGGTCGTGACCGAGCAGGCCGAGGAGGTAGATCGCCGCGGCCGAGCCCAGCAGCCACGGCGAGTCGCCGTCCGGGGGGCTGAGCAGGGCCGCGGCCCCGACCGCGAGGACGTAGCAGGTGTTGAACAGCGCGTCGTAGAGCGCGAAGACCCGCCCGCGCATCTCGTCCGCGGTCTCCTCCTGGATCGCGGCGTCGGCGCACAGCTTCACCACCTGCCCGGCCGTGCTGAGCACGAACGCGCAGGCCAGAACCGTGGGCAGGGTCGTGAAACAGGCCACCGTCACCTGCGTGACGGCGGCGGTCACCAGGCCGGCGCGGATCGTGGTCGCGCGGCCGAGTCGATGGGTGAGCCAGGGGGCCAACAGCGCCGCCAGGCCCAGCCCCGCAGCCGCCGCGACCACGACCTGCCCGACGCCCGCCAGGCCCGCCTTGAACGGCCCGATGTCGTGGAAGGCGTACCGGAACAGCAGCAGCGACAGCAGCGTGCTCATGCCGAACGCCAGGCGGTGCGCACCGACCGCGCTGAACGCGGCGCCGACCGTGGGCACCCGCAGGACCGCGCGGGCCCCGTCGACCCAGCCGTGCGCGACGGCGGAGATCCCGCTCCGCTCCTCGGTCCCGTCCGGGCCGAGGGCACGGCGGGCGAACCCGGCCGCCACGACGGCGGCGACCGCGGACCCGACGACGGCGAGCGCCGCCGTCAGACCCGAGCCCGCGTCGCCGGACCCGACGAGCTCGCGCACCCCGATCGCCGTCGCGCCGCCGATCGCCGCGGACGCGGCCCCGGCGGTCGCCGCGACGACGTTCGCCTCGACCAGGTTGCGCGGCTCGACGACGTGCGGCAACGCGGCCGACAACCCGGCCCCGACGAACCGGCTGACCCCGACGACCGCGAGCGCCCCCAGGTAGAGCGGCGGCCCGTCCACCCCGCCCGCGACGGCCGCGGCGGTGAGCAGGATCAGCACCCCGCGCAGCAGGTTCGCGACGAGCAGCACGCGCCGCCGGTCCCAGCGGTCCAGCAACGCGCCCGCGAAGGGTCCGATGATCGAGTACGGCAGCAGCATCACCGCGAGCCCCGCGGCGACCGCGAGCGGATCCGCCTGGCGCTCCGGGTTGAACAGCACCGCCCCGCCGAGCGCGGCCTGGAAGAACCCGTCCCCCCACTGTGCAGGCACCCGGGTGGCCAGCAGGCGCCGGAAACCCCGTCCACGCAGCAGCGCCCGGACGCCCACCTTGCGGGTGACCGGAACCGGGTCGGCGAGGGGCACGGGTTGGAGCGTACGTCCCCCGACCGGGGTGCGAACATGGACGAGTGAGGGACGAGCGCCCCGGCCGACAGGCCGCCCCCCCGGTCGGCCCGGGCACCCTTCTCGTGGCGGCACCGGGCCTCACCGACCCCAACTTCTCCCGCACCGTCGTCTACCTGGTCGAGCACCGCGGACACGGCAGTCTCGGGGTGGTCCTCAACCGGCCGTCGGAGGCGTCGGTGCAGGAGGTCCTGCCTGCCTGGTCGGCGCTCGCGGCCGCACCCGGCAGCGTCTTCGTCGGCGGCCCGGTCGACGGCACCACCGCGCTCTGCCTGGCGATCCTCAAGCCGGGCGAGCGCCCGGACGGGCTCACCGGCGTCGTCGCGGTGAACGGGCCGGTCGCGCTGGTGGACCTGGACAGCGACCCCGCTCCCCTGATCCCGAGGGTGCGCGGGGTGCGGGTGTTCGCCGGGTACTCAGGCTGGGACGCAGGCCAGCTCGACGGCGAGATCGCCCGGGGCGACTGGTTCGTCGTCCCCGGCCTGCCGGACGACGTCACCACCGGCAGGCACACCGACCTCTGGGGCCGAGTCCTCCGCAGGCAGGGCCCGCCGCTGGCACTGCTCGCGACGTTCCCGGTGGAGATGGGCCTGAACTAGTCATACGTACGTCTTAATCAGACGTACGGCGTAGCGTGGGCGGATGCGCCCCACCGTTGTGACACCCGGAGCCGGCCAGGAGTCGGTCTGGGACTACCCCCGGCCCCCGCGGGCGGAGGCGGTCGGGAAGCGCGTCGTGGTCCGCCACGGCGGCACGGTCGTCGTCGACTCGACGGACCTGGTGCGGGTCCTCGAGACCAGCCACCCGCCGACCTACTACCTCTCGCGCACGGCGTTCGCCGAGGGCGTCCTGCGCCCGGACGACCGGACCACCTTCTGTGAGTGGAAGGGGAGGGCGCGCTACGTGAATGTCGTGGTGCCCGGTGCGGAGCCGCTGGCCGCCGTCGGCTGGTGGTATCCCCGGCCGGACGCGCGCTACCCCGAGCTCACCGACCGGGTCGCGCTCTACGTCGCGCCCTTCGACGAGGTCCTGCTCGACGACGAGCGGGTTCGCCCACAACCCGGCGGCTTCTACGGCGGCTGGGTCACCGCGGAGGTCGTCGGTCCGTTCAAGGGAGGCCCGGGGAGCTGGGGTTGGTGAGACCCTGAGGGTCCGCACTCGCATCCCGGAGGCCGCCATGCCGCGCCCAGTCGCTCGAGCGGTCGTGGTCGCGGTGGTGGCGTGGTGCTCCGTCGCCTGCGCGGTGCCCGTCGCCGGGACCGCGCGGGCGGAGCCGCAGCGGACCATCGACGGCACCCGGCTCGAGCAGGAGGTCCGGGACTTCCTGGCCGCCGATCCTGCGACCGCGCCGCTGGCCCTCGCGAGCGTGGAGTGCCCGCCGCAGGCTGTGGTGGACCCGCGGACGGTGCTGTTCTGCCAGGTCGTGGGCGCGGGGCGGGTGCGGTCGATCCCGGTCACCGTCCTGGACGCGGACGGCGACTACCGGATCAGCCAGCCGTTCTGACGTTTGTCTTATACGAACGTATGGATGATCTCGGCGGTCAGGGCTGCGGGCGGCAGCCCGCGACCAGGTCGCACCCGGCACAGGTGCCCGCGCAGCCTGCGGGCTGGTCGACGGCGCGGGAGGCCGTCTCCAACTGGGCGGCCCGGTCCCCGAGCGCCCCGCCGACCCCGGCGAGCACCAGCGACCCGACCACGCCCACCGCCGTGACGATCCACGCCAGCACCGTTGATGGACCCGCGACCAGCGTGAGCCCGGCGAGCAGGCTCACCGCGCCCGCCGCGCCCAGCGGCGGTGCTGCGACCCGGTTCGCCGACACCCAGGCGGGGGCGGACTCGAGGGTGGCCGCCGTGCGGACCCCGAGCCACCGGTTGCGCCGCAGATTCGACCGTGCCCCGAGCACGGCGACCGCGACGAGCGTGAGCCCGGCGAGCACGAACAGCACGGCGAGCACGAGGCGGAGGGTCGTGGGCACGGGACCAGCGTAGACAACGCGGCGAGCGGCGGGCCGGGCGAGCGCCGCGACGGGGTCGGGACCGCGGCGCCGACAGCCGCGGCGGCCCCGAGCGCCGGGCTCCCAACCCCGTCGCAGCCCGTCGGCCAGCGGCGTTACCCTGGGAGATGCGCTCGGCGGCCCGTCGCAGGCACGTTCGCACTTCTTCCGCGCCGACGCGGACCGGACGGTGACGGGGCGGCGCGCCAGGTCCATCAGCCGAGCCGCGGCGACGCGGCTCCTCCTCGAGGTGAGCGATGAGCACGGACAGCACGACGGTCGCACCCGGCGAGGCCCCCGCCTCCCCGCCGTACCGGTACGACGCCGCGCTCGCCACCGCGATCGAGCGCCGCTGGCAGGACCGCTGGGAGGCCGAGGGCACGTTCCACGCGCCCAACCCGGGCCAGCCCGGCTCGGAGAAGCCCAAGGCGTACGTGATGGACATGTTCCCGTACCCGTCGGGGTCGGGGCTGCACGTCGGGCACCCGCTGGGCTTCATCGGCACGGACGTGCTGGGTCGCTACCTGCGGATGACCGGTCACAACGTGCTGCACCCCATGGGCTTCGACTCCTTCGGCCTGCCCGCCGAGCAGTACGCGGTGCAGACCGGCACGCACCCGCGCGTCACCACGGACGCCAACATCGCCCGGTACAAGGAGCAGCTGCGCCAGCTGGGCCTGGCCCACGACCCGCGCCGCTCGATCGCGACCACGGACGTCACCTTCTACCGGTGGACGCAGTGGATCTTCAGTCAGATCTTCGAGTCCTGGTACGACACCGCGCTGGACCGGGCCCGGCCGATCGCCGAGCTGGTCGCGGAGCTCGAGTCCGGCGCCCGCCCCACGCCGGACGGCCGCCCGTACGCCGACCTGCCCGAGGGCGAGCGCCGCGCACTGGTCGACTCGCACCGGCTGGCCTACATCTCCGAGGCGCCGGTGAACTGGTGCCCCGGGCTGGGCACCGTGCTGGCGAACGAGGAGGTCACGGCGGACGGCCGCTCCGAGCGCGGCAACTACCCCGTGTTCCGCCGCAACCTCAAGCAGTGGATGATGCGGATCACCGCCTACGCGGACCGCCTGGCGTCGGACCTGGACCGGGTCGACTGGCCCGAGTCCGTCAAGGCCATGCAGCGCAACTGGATCGGCCGCTCCGAGGGCGCCGCCGTGCGCTTCGCCGTGCCGTCGGCCACCCACCCCGCGGACATCGAGGTCTTCACCACCCGTCCGGACACCCTGTTCGGGGCGACCTACATGGTCCTGGCCCCCGAGCACCCCCTGGTGGACGCGCTGGCCCCCGCCGCGTGGCCTGCGGACACCGACTCCCGCTGGACCGGCGGCGCGGCCACCCCGGCCGAGGCGGTCGCCGCCTACCGGGCCGCCGCGGCGCGGAAGTCCGAGCTGGACCGGCAGGAGAACAAGGAGAAGACGGGCGTCTTCACCGGTGCGTTCGCCGTCAACCCGGTGAACGGCCAGGAGATCCCGGTCTTCGTCGCCGACTACGTGCTGATGGGCTACGGCACCGGCGCGATCATGGCCGTCCCCGCGCAGGACCAGCGGGACTGGGACTTCGCCACGGCGTTCGGCCTGCCGATCGTCCGCACGGTCGACCCCGGCGACTGGGAGGGCGAGGCCTTCACCGGCGACGGCCCCGCGATCAACTCCGCGAACGCCGAGATCAGCCTGAACGGGCTGGGCGTGGCCGAGGCCAAGCGCGCGATCATCGACTGGCTGGCCGCGCAGGGCACGGGATCCAGCGTCGTGCAGTACAAGCTGCGGGACTGGCTGTTCTCCCGGCAGCGCTACTGGGGCGAGCCCTTCCCGATCGTCTGGGACGAGTACGGCCCGATCTCCGTGCCCGACTCCCAGCTCCCCGTCGTCCTGCCCGAGATCGACGACTACTCCCCCAAGACCTACGCCGCCGACGCCGCGGACACCGAGCCCGAGCCGCCGCTGGGCCGCGCGCAGGAGTGGGTGGAGGTCGAGCTGGACCTGGGCGACGGGCCGAAGAAGTACCGCCGCGAGACCAACACGATGCCCCAGTGGGCCGGTTCGTGCTGGTACTACCTGCGCTACCTGGACCCGGAGAACTCGGAGCGGTTCGTCGGCGCCGAGGCGGAGAGGTACTGGATCGGCAAGGAGCCGGAGATCTCGCCGGTCGACCCGGGCGGCGTGGACCTGTACGTCGGTGGCGTCGAGCACGCGGTGCTGCACCTGCTGTACTCGCGTTTCTGGCACAAGGTGCTGTTCGACCTGGGCCACGTGAGCAGCGAGGAGCCGTTCCGCAAGCTGTTCAACCAGGGCTACATCCAGGCGTACGCCTACACGGACGCGCGCGGGCTGTACGTGACGGCCGAGGAGGTCGTCGAGGGCCCGGACGGTGGTTTCACGTGGAACGGCGAGCCGGTCACCCGTGAGTACGGGAAGATGGGCAAGTCCCTCAAGAACGTCGTGACGCCGGACGAGATGTGCGACCGCTACGGCGCGGACACCTTCCGGCTGTACGAGATGTACACCGGCCCGATGGAGGCCTCGCGCCCCTGGTCGACCCGGGATGTCGTGGGGCCGCAGCGGTTCCTGCAGCGGGTCTGGCGGAACCTGGTCGACGAGGAGACCGGTGCGGCGCGCGTCACCGACGAGGAGCCGCGGCCGGAGACGTTGCGGGCCCTGCACAAGGCCATCGCCGGAGTCCGCGAGGACTACCCCGCCCTGCACTACAACACCGCCGCCGCCAAACTGATCGAGCTGAACAACCACCTGACCAAGGAGTACCCCGGTGGGGCGCCGCGGTCGGTGGCGGAGCCGCTGGTCCTCATGCTGGCGCCGCTGGCCCCGCACATCAGCGAGGAGCTGTGGTCGATCCTGGGCCACCCGGAGACGCTGGCCTACGCCGACTTCCCCGTCGCGGACGAGCGGTTCCTGGTGGAGGACACCGTCGAGTACCCGATCCAGGTGAACGGGAAGGTCCGCTCCCGCGTGACCGTGCCCGCCGACGCGGACCGGGCCGCGGTCGAAGCGGCGGCGCTGGCGGACGAGAAGATCGTCGCGGCGCTCGACGGCGCGGCGCCGAAGAAGGTCATCGTGGTGCCGGGCCGGTTGGTCAACGTCGTCCGCTGACCCGCCCGCCCGTTCTGATCGTTCCGGGCGGGACAGGACGGTGGTCGCAGGAACCGTCGTGTCCCGCTCGCCGGTGCTGATCATTCCGGGCGGGACAGGGCGGTGGCCGGAGGAGCCGTCGTGTCCAGCTCGCCCGTGCTGATCGTTCCGGGCGGGGACGGCGGTCGGAGGAGCGGTCGTGTCCCGCTCGCGCGTGCTGATCGTTCCGAGTGTGACTCGACGGTGGTCGCAGGAGCCGTCGTGTCCCGCTCGCCCGCTGATCGTTCCGAGTGTGACGGGACGGTGGTCGCAGGAACCGTCGTGCCCCGCTCGCACACCTGATCGTTCCGAGTGGGACAGGACGGTGGTTGCAGGAGCCGTCGTGTCCCGCTCGCCCGCTGATCGTTCCGAGTGTGACTCGACGGTGGTCGCAGGAACCGTCGTGTCCCGCTCGCCCGCTGATCGTTCCGGGTGGGACAGGACGGTGGTCGCAGGAGCGGTCCTGTCCCGCTCGCATGGATCACCAGCGGCGATCTCGGGGTCAGCGGGGGCGGAGGGTGATCTCTTGGAGGTGTGCCTCCGGGGTCGCCCGCACCGCGCTCACGATCGCGGCGGCGACGGACTCGGGGCGGAGGTAGCTCGAGCCGTCGTACTCCCCACCCTCATGGGCGACGACGGCCTGCTGCATCTCGGTGTCGACCCGTCCGGGATGGACGGACGTCACACGCAGGTCGGGCTCCTCGGCGCGCAGCGAGTCGCCGAAGGCGCGCAGGGCGAACTTGCTGGCGGCGTAGGAGCCCCAGCCGGGACGGGCGTTGTGCCCGGCGCCGGAGTTGACCAGCACCACGTCACCGCGCGCCGCCCGGAGCGCGGGCAGCAGCAGGCGGGTCAGGGAGGCGACCGCCACGACGTTGACGTCGAACTGGAGCCGCCAGGTCTCCGGTGAGGTCTCCGCGACGGTGCCGAGCAGCCCGACCCCGGCCGAGTGGACCAGGACGTCGAGCCGCTCGAGGCCGAGTCCGGTCACGGCGGAGACCACGGAGCCGTCGTCCGTGAGGTCGACGGGCCACGCGGACGCCCCCGTGAGCTCACGGGCCAGCTTCTCCAACGCGACCACGTCCCGCCCACCCAGGAGCAGGTCGTGGGTGGGGGCGAGCGCGCGTGCGGTGGCGGCGCCGATCCCGCGGGACGCACCGGTGACGAGGGCGAGCGGCCGAGAGGTCATGACCGCACCCTACGGACAGCGATGATCACCACACCCCCACTGTCGTCCGGACAGCGCGAACGACAGTCAGGGTGTGATGATCACTGCGCGGGGGGTCGCTACACGCGACGCGCGCCGCTGAACGGCATCTTGTCCACGCTGCCGATCTTCACGGGCTGACCGCTCGTGCTCGCGTGCACGACCTGGCCGTTGCCGATGTAGATCCCGACGTGGCTGACCGGCTTGTAGAAGAAGACCAGGTCACCGGGCTGCAGGTCGCCCTTCGACACCGGGGTGCCGACGGTCGACTGGGCACGGCTGGTGCGCGGGATCGACACGCCCGCGTTCTTGAACGCGAACGAGGTCAGGCCCGAGCAGTCGAAGGCCGACGGGCCGGTGGCGCCGTAGCGGTACGGCTTGCCGATCTGGGCCATCGCCGTCTCCAGGGCCGCCGCGCGCTTGGCGGCGGGAGAGGCGGTCTGTGCGGCCGCGGCGGCGGCGTTGGCGGGCGCGGTGAGCGCGATCGTCCGAGTGGCCACCTCGACGGGGGCGGCCTGGGCGACGGACTCCGCCGGAGCGGGAGCGGCCTGGGTGGCGGCCGGGGCGAGCGAGAAGAACGCCGCTGCCGCCGCGGTGGCGGCGACGACGGTGGTGCGCAGCAGCGCGGGTTTGTGCGTGGGCACTGGGTGAATCCTCTGGTCGCACCGCCGGTCGACCGCGGATCCGGGCTCGGGGGAGAGCGTCGGCACCACGTGGCGGGTGCGGTGGGGATGTCACCCGCCGGATCAGGGGAGCCCGGGCGGGGAACGGCACCCGCCCGTCCGGGCGGTGACCCCGATCCCGAACACCTGAGTGGTGCTCGATGTCTCGGGGCCGTCCGCCAAATTACGAACGCATTAAGGAGGTTGCCATGACGCACATCTCATTTTCGGCGGTGATTCAGGTGAGGACCCTCACGGACTCGACCACTCCTTCGGCCGAACAACACCCGTGATATTCACGTGATCTGGTCTAGCGGAGCCCTCGCACCAGGGTCCGAGGGCACGGGATGGCCGTGATAGCACCGTTATTGCGCCACCCGAGTGAAACAGCTTCCGCTCTGGAAGGACGGCGAACATTTCCGGTCGGGAAGGAAAAAGGGCCCCGACCGGAGTGACCGGTCGGGGCCCGAGAGTGACTGCGGTTACTGCTCTCCGCGGATGAACGCCTCCACGGCCTCGCGGGCCGTCGAGTCGTCGTACTGCTCCGGCGGCGACTTCATGAAGTAGCTCGACGCCGACAGGATCGGCCCACCGATGCCCCGGTCGAGGGCGATCTTCGCGGCGCGCACGGCGTCGATGATGATGCCCGCCGAGTTCGGGGAGTCCCAGACCTCGAGCTTGTACTCGAGGCTCAGCGGCACGTCACCGAAGGCACGGCCCTCGAGGCGCACGTAGGCCCACTTGCGGTCGTCGAGCCACGGCACGTAGTCCGACGGGCCGATGTGCACGTTGTCCTTGCCCATGTCCCGGTCGACCTGGGAGGTCACCGACTGGGTCTTCGACACCTTCTTAGACTCGAGCCGCGAGAGCTCCTTCATGTTCAGGAAGTCCATGTTCCCGCCCACGTTGAGCTGCATCGTGCGGTCCAGCTGCACGCCGCGGTCCTCGAACAGCTTCGCCAGCACGCGGTGCGTGATGGTGGCGCCGACCTGGGACTTGATGTCGTCGCCCACGATGGGGACGCCGGCGTCCCGGAACTTCTGGGCCCACACCGGGTCCGAGGCGATGAACACCGGGAGCGCGTTGACGAACGCGACCTTCGCGTCGATGGCCGCCTGCGCGTAGAAGCGGTCGGCCGCCTCGCTGCCGACGGGCAGGTAGGAGACGAGGACGTCCGCCTTCGTCTCGCGCAGCACGGCGGCGACGTCCACCGGCTCGTCGTCCGACTCGGTGATCGTCTCGCGGTAGAAGTGGCCCAGCCCGTCGAGCGTGTGGCCGCGCTGCACGGTCACCCCGGTCGGCGGCACCTCGGCGATCTTGATCGTGTTGTTCTCGCTGGCCTTGATGGCGTCGCTCAGGTCGGTCCCGACCTTCTTCGCGTCCACGTCGAAGGCGGCGACGAAGGTGATGTCCCGAACGTGGTACCCGCCGAAGTCGACGTGCATCAGCCCGGGGACACGCACGGTCGGGTCGGCGTCCTTGTAGTACTCCACGCCCTGGACCAGCGACGCCGCGCAGTTGCCGACGCCGACGACGGCGACTCGCACCTCACTCATGCAGGTTCTCCCTTTGTTCCGGTGGTTCCGGCCTCGTCGCCGGGATGACGTTCCCGCTCGATCAGCTCGTTCAGCCAGCGCACCTCGCGTTCGGTGGTGTCCAGCCCGAGCTCGTGCAGTTCGCGGGTGTAGCGATCGATCTGCTCGCCCGCCCTGGCCAGCGCGGCCCGCAGTCCCTCGCGCCGTTCCTCCACCGCGCGCCTGCGACCCTCCAGGATCCGCATCCTGGTCTCGGCGGGCGTGCGGGAGAAGAAGGCGACGTGGACGCCGAAGCCCTCGTCGTCCCAGGACTGGGGTCCGGACTCGGCCAGCAGCTCCGCGAACCGTTCCTTGCCCTCCGCGGTGATCCGGTAGGTCCGCCGCGAGCGGTTGGACCACCCCGTCTCCGGCTCGTCCTCGGCGATGAGCCCGGCCCGCGACAGCCTGCGCAGTGCCGGGTAGAGCGAGCCGTAGGAGAAGACGCGGAAGCCGCCGAGCCGCACACCCAGCTGTTTGCGCAGCTGGTAGCCGTGCATCGGGTTCTCGGTGAGCAGTCCCAGGATCGCGAACTCCAGCACCGCCCACCTCCCCCTCGGCCTCGCTCCGGGAACCCCGCTGTCCCCGTCGATCGATGACCCCACTATATCGGTGCGATACATCCTCTCGCTGTACCGAGACGTGTGTCACTCGGTGGTCGCACCCAGGTGGACGAGGCCTGACCGGGCGGTTCGCCGGCCCGCTCCACAGGGTGGGTGAGTACCCTGGTCGGGTGCCCACCCATCGGCAGGTCGTCGACTACGCGTTGCAGCGCCGTGCGCTGCTCGCGGACGTCTACGCCGGACGGGTGGGGACCGAGGAGGTCTGCGACGCGAGCCCGTACCTGCTGCGGGCCGCGCGGTTCCACGGCAGACCCGGCGAACAGCAGTGCCCCGTGTGCCGCAAGGAGAAGCTGACGCTCGTCTGGTGGGTGTTCGGGGAGGAGCTGCGGCAGGCCTCGGGATCCGCGCGCGGTTCGGCGGAGCTGGAGGAGCTCGCGGGCAGGCACGGCGAGTTCTCCGTCTACCTCGTGGAGGTGTGCCGCACGTGCGGCTGGAACCATCTGGTCCAATCGTCCGTGCTGGGCACCGGAGCCCGCCCCACCCCGCGCCGCAGGCGGTCCGCCGCCGAGTGACGCACCCATGTCCCCGACCCCGATGAGACACACCGGCGTGAAACCAGCCCCCCGCTCCTCGTTCCCCGTCCCGGCCCGCCCACGCTCCCCGCTGGCGGCCGGAGAATCACGGAGCCCGCGGTGACCGATCGACGCAGCGACCCGAGCCGACCCGGTGTGCCCCCGCGCGCCCCGGTGCCCGACGTCTGGAACGTCGGTCCGCAGCAGGGCCCGCCGCCGCGGGAGCCGTGGCAGGGCCGGGCGCCCCACCCACCGCGGCCCCAGGGCCCGCCGCCGGGGTACGGCCCGTCGCAGCCCCCGCGACCCGGTCCGCAGCGCTTCGGCCCGCCCCCCGGCCCGGCGCCGCGCGACCCGCGGCTGCTCACCCACGACGCGGGCACCTCGGGCCCGGACGACCGGCCCACGGCTCTCGCCGTCGCCGAGCCTCCCGGCCCACCGCCCGTCCCGCCCCGACGCCGCGGCGGTGACGGCGGGGACGACGGCGGGGCACCGAAGGGGCGGAGGCGCCGGGTGAAGCGGATCGTCTTCTGGTCGCTCGGGGTGCTGGTCCTCGCGCCGTTCCTCGCGTTCGCGGTGGGCTGGATGCTCTTCGACGTGCCCACGGCCGAGGACGCCGCGAACACCCAGGTCGCCACGTTCACCTTCGCCGACGGCAGCCCGCTGGCCACCGTGCGGCCGAACAACATCAACCGCACGAACGTCACGCTCGACCAGGTCCCGCCGCACGTGCAGCAGGCCGTGCTGGCCGCGGAGGACCGGTCCTTCTTCTCCAACCCGGGCTTCGACGTGTCCGGCATCGGCCGCGCCGTGTGGAACCAGCTGACCGGCGGCATCGGCGGCGGCTCCACGATCACCCAGCAGTACATCAAGGTGACGACGGGGCAGGACGAGGCCACGCTCTTCCGCAAGTACAAGGAGATCGTGGTCGCCGCCAAGATCTCCAAGGAACAGACCAAGGAACAGATCCTCGAGAACTATCTCAACGCGATCTACCTCGGCCGCGGCGCCTACGGTATCCAGGCGGCCAGCCAGGCGTACTTCGGCAAGGACGTCGCCGCGCTGACCCCGTCCGAGGGCGCGATGATCGCGGGGCTGATCCAGTCGCCGTCGCGCTGGGACCCGGCGAAGAACCTGGACCGCTCGCAGCAGCGGTGGGCCTTCGTGCTCGACGGCATGGTCGCGCAGGGCTGGATGACCCCCGCCGACCGTGCACGGCAGGTGTTCCCGGAGTGGAGGCAGCCCTCGGGTTCCGAGGGCGGCATCCCCGGGGACGCGAACGGACACATCTACAACCAGGTGCGCGCCGAGCTCGAGCAGAACGGGATCTCCGAGGCGGAGATCAACACCGAGGGCCTGGTCGTCGAGACCACGATCGACCCCAAGATGCAGAAGGCGGCCGTCGACGCCGCCAACGACGTCATGGACGGCCAGCCGCAGAACCTGCGCACGGCACTCGTGTCGATCGACCCCAAGACGGGGGCGGTGCTCGCCTACTTCGGCGGGAACGACGGCGTCGGGCTGGACTACGCCCAGGCGTCGAAGCAGCCGGGCTCGTCGTTCAAGCCCTTCGTGTTCGCCGCGGGTCTGCTGCAGCCGGACCCGATCGGGCTGGGCACCCAGTTCGACGGCTCGTCCCCGCAGACCCTCGCCGGGGTCAAGGTCTCGAACTCCGAGGGCGTGAGCTGCGGGCAGTGCTCGGTGAAGACCGCGATGACGCAGTCGATCAACACCGTGTTCTACCGGATGGCGCTCGAGGTGGGCCCGCAGAAGGTGGCGGACGCCGCCGCGGCCGCAGGCATCCCGGCCGCCAATCTGGCCAAGCCGACCGGCGGCATCGCGCTGGGCGACAAGAACGTCACGACCGAGGACATGGCCGCGGCGTACGCGACCTTCGCCGCGGACGGGGTCCGGCACGACCCGTTCATGGTCAAGAAGGTCACGACGAGCGACGGCCGGGTCATCTTCGACCAGGGCACGGCGGACGCCGGGACGCAGGCCTTCAGCCAGCAGGTCGCCCGCAACGTCACCGAGTCGATGACCGACGTGGCGAGCTCGTCGCGGATCGGTCTCGGCGCCCGCCCGGTGGCCGCGAAGACCGGCACCGTGCAGAGCAGCGTCGAGGGCCAGAACAACGACGCCTGGACGGTCGGCTACACGCCGTCGGTGTCCACCGCCGTCTGGGTCGGCACGGACGACAACTCGCCGATCAAGAACTCCGCGGGCAGGCCGATCTACGGGCGGATGCTGCCCGGCTCGATCTGGCAGGAGTACATGACCGCCGCGCTGCGCGGCACCCCCACGGAGCAGTTCTCCAAGTTCACCCCGCTGGGACAGGCCCCGGTCTCGGACACCGTCGGCCAGGACCAGGGCGGTCAGCAGGGCACCGGCCAGGACCAGGACGGCAACGGCCAGGTGGACCAGCACGAACAGCAGAACGGCCAGAACCAGCAGGGCAACGGCGACAACGAGAACAACGGCAACGACGGGAACGACGGCAACAACGGCAACGGCCGCGGCAACGGCGGGGGCGACGGCGGCGACGGCGGTGGGAACGGCGACGGGAACGGCGACGGCAACGCCGACAACGCCGCCTTCGACCTGATCCGACCACGGAACGGGTGAGACGCGGCCCGGCCCGGGGGCGCGTGGTCCCCAGCTGGACCGAGCCCCTGGTGGCCTCCGCGAGCAGGCTCGTCGGCGGTCCGCTGGGCAGGCACGCGCTGGTCGGCCGGGCCGTGTTCTGGACGCCGCTGCGGGTGGTGCTGCTGCTCGCGGTCGTCACGCTGGCGCTGGGCTGGTTCGCCAAGGCGCCGTGCCTGCAGCAGTACCGCACGGCGGACGGCACGCTCGCCCTGGACTGGCAGAACAACCGCCAGTACGTGGCGATGTGCTACTCGGACACCGTCCCGCTGTACGCGATCGAACGGCTGGACGATCCCGCCGCGGTGCCCTACCGGGACGCCTGGGTGGACGGCGACGGCGCCCAACGCTACATGGAGTATCCGGTGCTCACCGGCTTCTACCAGTGGACCGCCGCCCGGCTGACCGACGTCTGGCAGAGTCTCCCGCTGCCGTCCGCACTCTCCGTCGTCGTGTACTTCGACCTCGTGGCGTTCGGGCTGGCGCTGTGCTGGCTCGTCGCCGTCTGGGGCGTGGTGCGCCTGCGGCCGGACAGACCGTGGGACGGCGCGCTGGTCGCCGTCTCGCCGCTGGTCGCGGTGCATGCCTTCACCAACTTCGACGCCCTCGCCGTCGCCCTGGCCTGTGGCGGGCTGCTGGCGCTACAGCGCCGCCGCCCGGTGCTGGCCGGGATCCTGCTGGGGCTCGGCGGCGCGGCGAAGCTCTATCCGCTGCTCCTGCTGCTCCCGATCGTGCTGGTGGCGGTCCGCCGCCGGGACATCGCGCCCGCGGTGCGTGCGGTGGTCGCGGCGGGTGTGGCCTGGCTGGCGGTGAACCTGCCGGTGGCGCTGGCGTGGTCCGCGGGCTGGTGGGAGTTCGTCCGGCTCAACCGCACCCGCCCCGCGGACCCGGACTCGCTGTACTACGCGCTGTCCTACTTCACCGGCTGGAGCGGGTTCGACGGGCCGCTGCGCGCCGACCAGGCGCCGAATATGTTGAACGCGGTGAGCGCGGCCCTGCTGGTCCTGGCCTGCGCGGGGCTGGTGCTGCTGGCGGCCAGGGCGCCGCAGCCGCCGCGGCTGGCCTCGCTGGCGTTCCTGATCGTGGCGGCGTTCCTGCTGGTCAACAAAGTGTGGAGCCCGCAGTACTCGCTCTGGCTGGTGCCGCTGGCGGTGCTGGCGCTGCCGCGGTGGCGGCTGCTGCTGGCCTGGATGGCCGTCGACGCGCTGGTCTGGGTGCCGCGGATGTTCTACTACGTCGGCCCGGCGGCCAAGGGGCTGCCGCCGGACTGGTTCCTCGGCGCGGTCCTGCTGCGGGACGCTGTGGTGGTCCTGCTCTGCGTGCTCGTCGTCCGGACGGTGCTGCGGCCCGCGACCGATCCGCTGCGGGCGGACGCCGTGGCGGCCGACCCGGACTGGCCCGTGCGACGCCCGTCACAGCACACTGCCCCCCGGGTCGCGGTGGGGCAGAGTCCGAAAGATGGTTGAGGCACTTCGGGAGGTTGTCGAGGACCGGTTGGCCCGGTTCGAGCGGCGGGGGGTGGACCGGCCGGACCTCAAGCGCTCGGCCGTCACACTCGCGCTGGTCACGACCGGTGCGGACGGCGTCGCGGACGGGCTGGCGTTCCTGCTCACGCGGCGCGCGTCGACGCTGCGCAAGCACGCGGGCCAGTGGGCGCTGCCCGGCGGTCGGGCGGACGCGGGCGAGACGATCACCCAGGCGGCCCGGCGCGAGCTGGCCGAGGAGGTCGGCCTGGAGCTCGGCGAGGACGCCGTGCTCGGGCTGCTGGACGACTACCCCACCCGCTCCGGCTACGTGATCACGCCGGTGGTGCTGTGGGCAGGCGAGGTCGGAGAGCTCACCCCGAACCCCGCGGAGGTGGCGCACCTGTACCGGATCCCGCTCGCGCAGATCGACGTCGAGCCCCGGTTCCTCACCATCCCGGAGTCCGAGGCGCCGGTCATCCAGGTGCCGCTGTTCGATCGGTTCGTCCACGCTCCGACGGGCGCGGTGCTGTACCAGATGCGGGAGCTGCTGCTGCACGGTCGGCCGACGCGGGTGGACCACCTGGAACAGCCGGTGTTCGCCTGGCGGTGAGCGTGTCCGGCGCCCGCAGGAACAGCCCGAACAGCACCACGAGCAGCACCGCCCGCCCCCACACCCCGAGCACGACCATCTGCGCGGACAGCCCGCCCGCGATGCCGCCGTCCCCGCCGCCGTTGAGCGCGTAGAACCAGCGGAAGATGCCGATGCCCATCAGCAGGTCCGCGGCGAGGTACGCCGCGACCCAGCCCCAGCGGAGCCGCAGGAGCACGAAGAAGGGCAGGAGCCAGAGCGTGTACTGCGGCGAGTGCACCTTGTGGAGCAGCAGGAACCCGCACAGCATCGCGGCGCTGACCCCGAGCCAGGGATAGACCCCGGTGCGTCGGTACCGCCACCAGCCCAGGGCGGCGGCCAGCGCGAAGGAGACCAGCACCAGCAACGGGGACAGCACGTCCACCAGGGGCGCGAAGTCGTCCGCGGCACCGAGGTCCTCCATGACCGGCCGCAGGCCCCAGTACCAGACCGAGTTCGTGCTGATGTCCACGGCGCGCAGCTGCTGGAAGGTGAACGACGCCAGCCAGCCCCGGTAGCCGACCAGCACGAACGGCAGGTTGACCAGCACCGCCGTGGCGACGCCCGCGGCACAGACCCGCAGGGCACCGCGCCAGTCCGGCCTGCGCTCCTGCGTGAGGACGTACAGCGCGAGCGGGAGCAGGAACGCGCCCGGGTAGAGCTTGAGCGCGAAGCCGAGGCCGAGCAGGACCGCCGCGACGGTGGAGCGCGTGGTGAACGACCAGCGGGTCCCGTGCATCACGAAGACCGCCCCGACCGCGGCGGCGACCGCGGGCAGGTCCCAGTTGTGGAAGGCGTAGAGCACCAGGGGTGGGCCCAGCGCCCAGAGCAGCGCCCGCCAGCGGGCGAGCCTGCCCAGCATCCAGCCGGTGAGCAGCCCGAACGGGGCGAGCAGCAGGGCCGAGCCCAGCAGGAACCCCGCGTCCGTCGACGCGCCCAGCGCGCCCGCCCAGATCAGCACGCCGGTCAGCACGGGGTACTCGACGGTGCCGCCGTAGAGCTGCCCCTCGGGGGTGATCCCGCCGTCGACGTAGGGGAAGACGTGCTCGTCGATGTCCCGACCGATCCAGAGGTACTGGATGTCCGAGTAGCAGACGTCCCGGTTCTGCCGGGTCCCGTAGTCCGGCTGCGAGCGGCCTGCGGAGTCGTAGCCCGGGCCGAGGCACCGGGCCTTGTTGGCGTAGCCGAGCAGCAGGGTGAGCCCGGTCAGCAGGACGACGAGGAGCAGGCCTGCGGCACCGAACCGTGTGGTCCGGCCCGCCGTCACGCCTTGGCGCGCAGGTAGGCGATGTCCGCGGCCTGGCCCTCCGCGGGGGTCTCGACCACGACCGGTGCCCCCGCGGCCGCGACGACGGCGGCGAGCACCTCGGGCTCGATCGTGCCGTCCTCGACGTTGGCGTGCCGGTCCCGCGCGGAGCCGAACTCGTCCCGCGAGTTGTTCAGGTGCACCAGGTCGATGCGCCCGGTGATGGCCTTGGCCCGCTCGACGACCCCGACCAGCTCCTCACCCGCCGCGAACGCGTGGCAGGTGTCGAGGCAGAAGCCCACGCCGAACTCGCCGACGGCGTCCCACAGCCGGGCGAGCGCGTCGAACCTGCGGGCCATGGCGTTGTCCCCGCCCGCGGTGTTCTCGATGAACACCGGCACCGCGAAGCCGCCCTCGCCCTCCTGCCGCTCGACGAACTTGCGCCAGTTGTCCACCCCGACGGCCGGGTCCTCGTCCCTGGTGACGTGTCCGCCGTGCACCACCAGCCCGATCGCCCCGACCTCCGCGGCCGCCTCGGCGTGCTGGGTGACCAGCTTGCGGGAGGGGATCCGGATGCGGTTGTTGGGCGACGCCACGTTCACCACGTACGGCGAGTGCACCACCGTGACCACGTCGGACGCGGCGAGCGCGGCGGCGTGCGGGTGCGGCTGGGGCTTCTTCCACCCCTGCGGGTCGGCGAGGAAGAACTGGACGATCTCCGCGCCGCGCTCGGCCGCCGCGGCCAGCGGATCGTCGTCCCGGACGTGGGCACCGATGAGCATGCCCCGAGGGTAGAGCCCACCCCCGACACTCCCGACACGACCGTGGAGTCCGTCCCCACCCCCTCCGCGGCGCGGTGGCGCTCCCCCGATCATGGAGCGCGCAGGCCCCGGCGGGCCGGGGGCGGCGCGGACCGGCGGAAACGCGCTGGTAATCTCGTCCGCAACCGCTCCGACCGGTGCCCTCCCGGGCGCCGTCGAGACGAGCCGCCCCGCGAGGGTCGGCCCGATTCCGTCGGGGTGGGGTGAGAACCTCCTGCCGCGGAAACGCCGCGGCCGTTCCAGTCCACAGGAGGTGAGTGGTTCTCATGCGTCATTACGAGATCATGGTCATTCTGGACCCGAGCCTGGACGAGCGCACCGTGCAGCCGTCGCTCGAGCAGTTCCTGACCGTCGTCAAGACCGACGGCGGGTCGGTGGAGAAGATCGAGGTGTGGGGCAAGCGTCGCCTCTCCTTCGAGATCAAGAAGAACGCCGAGGGCATCTACGCGGTGCTCGAGGTCGAGGCCGAGCCCGCCACCGTCGCCGAGCTCGACCGGCAGCTGGGTCTGAACGAGTCGGTCCTGCGCACCAAGGTGCTGCGCAAGGACGTCAAGCGCACGCCCGCGCCCGCCGCGAGCTGAGCCCCGCGCGCAGCCGCTAGCCCCTAAGGAGGCCGCATGGCCGGCGAGACCGTCATCACCGTGATCGGCAACCTCACCGCCGATCCGGAGCTTCGGTTCACCCCGTCCGGGGCGGCCGTCGCGAACTTCACCGTGGCGTCCACGCCCCGCACCTTCGACCGCCAGTCCGGCGAGTGGAAGGACGGCGAGGCGCTGTTCCTGCGCTGCAACATCTGGCGCCAGGCCGCGGAGAACGTCGCCGAGACGCTCACCCGCGGTGCCCGCGTGATCGTGCAGGGGCGGCTGCGGCAGCGCTCGTTCGAGACCCGCGAGGGCGAGAAGCGCACCGTCATGGAGATGGAGGTCGACGAGGTCGGCCCGTCTCTGCGATACGCCACGGCCAAGGTCAACAAGGTCTCCCGCTCCGGTGGGTCGGACTTCGGCGGCGGCGGCGGTGGCGGCGGCTTCGGTGGCGGCGGCGGCAACGGCGGCGGCCAGCGCGGAGGCGGTGGCGGCGGCGGTTACGACGACCCCTGGGGTTCGGCCCCGGCCGCGGGTAGTGGCCCGGCGGCGGACGACGAGCCCCCCTTCTGATCTTTCCCACCCCCGCGCCCTGACCGGCGCGGAGAGCACAACCAGGAGCAACAGCAATGCCCAAGCCCGTGCTGCGCAAGCCCAAGAAGAAGGTCTGCGCGTTCTGCAAGGACAAGGCCCAGGAGATCGACTACAAGGACACCGGTCTCCTGCGCAAGTTCATCTCCGACCGCGGCAAGATCCGCGCGCGTCGGGTCACCGGCAACTGCCGGCAGCACCAGCGGGACGTGGCCGTGGCGGTCAAGAACAGCCGCGAGGTCGCCCTGCTGCCGTACACCTCGACCGCGCGCTGAGGAAGGGACTCGTCACATGAAGCTCATCCTCACCGCCGACGTCCCGAACCTGGGTGCGCCCGGCGACATCGTCGAGGTCAAGGACGGCTACGGCCGCAACTACCTGCTCCCGCGCCAGTTCGCGATCCTCGCGACCAAGGGTGCCGAGAAGCAGGTCGCCCAGATCCAGCGGGCCCAGAAGGCCCGGCAGATCCGCGACCTGGGGCACGCCAAGGAGGTCGCCAACCAGATCGGACAGCTGTCCGTGAGCGTGACCGCCAAGGCCGCCGGCGACACGGGCCGGCTGTTCGGCTCGGTCACCGCCGCCCAGATCGCGGACGCGGTGAAGAAGGCGGGCGGCCCGGTCCTGGACCGGCACGCCATCGAGATCGACGAGCAGATCAAGTCGGTCGGCAGCCACCCCGTCACGGTGCGGCTGCACCCGGAGGTCTCCGCGGCGCTGCAGGTGTCGGTCGTCGCGAGCTGACTCTCCGACGCTGCCTCCCCGGTAGCGTCACGGTCCGTCACGAGGGCGGGCCCACGGTCGTCATGACCGGGGGCCCGCCCTCGTTGCGTTCCGGGGGCGACGGCACGGTCCGTGGCGATCTCCGCACCCCTGCGCGGGGGCATGGCCGGTGACCGACGGCGAGCGGCGAGCACACCGACCGTCCGTCGCGTGGGAGCGACACGCAGAGGTTATGCCCGTGTCGCTCAGTGACGCGTCAGACGCGCCGGGTGGATGCTCTCCACATGCCCGCGACACGCCGGTGAGGGGACTCGCCGTGGTCTGGAACACTGAAGTTGTCCACACCATCCCCACCCGTCTTGATCTGGGGATAAGCGTTCTGAACTGGGGTTGTCCCCATATTGTCCACAGGGCGGTGGGGAGCGGTGGCCTGGTCTGTCCCCGATCCGTCCCCAGGGACTCCCCACCTCTGTCCACAAGGTCGTTTGGGCATGGTGCCGGACGGGGCTAGCGTCACGGGTCCGGGCCTCGGGTGCGTTCGCGAGAGGCCCGGACGACCGTTCGTCGCAGCCCTGCAGAGGGTCGCTCGGACGGGCGGTGGACGGGACGAGGTGGGCCCTCCGCAGCCGGACTCCCGCCGGATGCGCATCGAACTTCTGTTCGATAGGATGGGCGCGAGAGGTTACTGGGGGTGACGTCGGGTATGGCGGTGACGGACGACCGACCCAATCGGCCGCGTGCGGTCCGCGACGGCGACGGCCGGGCGGACACCTTCGGCGCGGGCGGCGGGGACGCGGCTCCGTTCGACCGGCAGCCCCCGCAGGACCTCACCGCGGAACAGTCCGTGCTGGGCGGCATGCTGCTGAGCAAGGACGCGATCGCGGACGTCGTCGAGGTGCTGCGGCCGGACGACTTCTACCGGCCCGCCCACCAGACCGTCTACGACACCATCCTGGACCTCTACGGCCGCGGGGAGCCCGCGGACGCGGTGACCGTGTCCGCGGAGCTGCAGCGCCGCGGGGACCTCATCCGGCTCGGTGGGGCGCCGTACCTGCACACCCTGATCGCCACGGTGCCCACGGCGGCGAACGCGGCGTACTACGCCGAGATCGTCTCGGAGAAGGCCACGCTGCGCAGGCTGGTCGAGGCGGGCACCCGGATCGTGCAGCTCGGCTACCATGGGGCGGACGGCGCCGAGGTCGAGGACGTCGTCGACCGGGCGCAGGCCGCGATCTACGAGGTCACCGAGCGCTCCACCGCCGAGGACTACGTGGTCCTCGAGGAGCTGCTGCAGCCCACGATGGACGAGATCGACGCCATCGCCTCCCGCGGCGGCGTCTCCAACGGCGTGCCCACCGGGTTCACCGACCTGGACGAGGCCACGAACGGGCTGCACCCCGGCCAGATGGTCGTCGTCGCGGCCCGCCCCGGTCTGGGCAAGTCCACGCTCGGGCTGGACTTCGCCCGCAGCTGCTCGATCAAGCACGGGATGACCAGCGCGGTCTTCTCGCTGGAGATGAGCAAGTCCGAGATCGTGATGCGGCTGCTCTCGGCCGAGGCCCGGATCCGGCTCGCGGACATGCGCGCAGGCCGGATGAGCGACGACGACTGGACCCGGATGGCGCGCCGGATGTCGGAGATCTCCGAGGCGCCGCTGTTCGTGGACGACTCCCCGAACCTCACGCTGATGGAGATCCGGGCCAAGGCGCGCAGGCTCAAGCAGCGCAACGACCTCAAGCTGGTCATCCTCGACTACCTGCAGCTGATGACGTCGGGCCGCAAGGTCGAGTCCCGTCAGCAGGAGGTCTCGGAGTTCTCCCGGCAGATCAAGCTGCTGGCCAAGGAGCTCGAGGTGCCCGTGGTGGCGATCTCACAGCTGAACCGTGGTCCCGAGCAGCGCACCGACAAGCGGCCGATGATCTCCGACCTGCGTGAGTCCGGCTCGATCGAGCAGGACGCGGACATGGTGATCCTGCTGCACCGCCCGGACGCCTTCGAGCGGGACGACCCGCGCGCGGGCGAGGCCGACCTGATCCTGGCCAAGAACCGTAACGGCCCCACCGCGAACATCGTCGTGGCGCACCAGCTGCACTACAGCCGCTTCGCCGACCTCGCCCACGGCTGACCGGGGGCGCGTCAGTCGCAGGCGTGTTCGTGGCCCACGTGTGCGTGACGCTCCAGCTGAAGGGTGCTGTGGGTGAGACCGAAGTGCTCCTTCAGCGCGGCGCCCGCCCGGTCCAGCACGGTCTCCCCGCAGCCGGACTCGGCCTCGTCGGACACCACGAGGTGGGCGGACATCGACGGGGTGCGGTCGTTGATCGCCCACACGTGCAGGTCGTGCACCTCCTGCACCCCCGGGACGTCCAGCAGGGTGGCCCGCACCGCGTCGACCTGGATCCCGGCGGGTGCGCCCTCGAGCAGCACGTGCCAGACCTCGCGGAGCAGCGCGACCGCGCGCGGCAGGATCAGCGCCGCGATGAGCAGCGAGGCGACGGTGTCCGCGTAGGGCCAGCCGGTGGTGAGCAGCACGACCGCCGCCCCCATGACGCCGACGGAGCCCAGCGCGTCCCCCAGCACGTGGAGCATCGCCCCGCGCATGTTCATGTTGCCCCGGTCCCCCCCGGCGAGGACCAGCAGCGACACCACGTTCCCGACGAGTCCGGCCGCACCCAGGATCAGCAGCGGCAGGCCGGGGATCTCGGCCGGGGTGAACAGCCGCTCGACACCCTCGACCACGACCCACACCACGACCGCGATCAGCAGCGCGGCGTTGATCCCGGCGACCAGGACCTCGACCCGGCCGAGCCCGAAGGTGCGCCGGTCGGTGGCGGGCCGCGTGGCGACGGCCGCCGCGATCACGGCCCCGACGAGCGCGCCGGCGTCCGTGAGGAGGTGTCCGAGGTCGGCCAGCAGGGCCAGCGACCCGGTGAGCAGGGCTCCGACGCCGCCGAGGACGGCGCACGCGAGCGTGACGACGAGCGCGATCACCAGCCGCCTGCGGTCACTCGCCGCCGAGTGGCCCGCCCCGCCGGCGGCGTGCCCGTGTCCGTGCCCTGTACCCATGCCCGAACCGTACCTATGCGTGGTTCTGCATGTAAAGGGTAGGACGCCCTCACCTGTGGATCCCGGTCACACCGCGGCCGAGATCACGATTCGGTCACGTATGCTCCGCCGACAGTCAGCGCCTTCCCGGGTCAACGGCGAGCGGGTGGCCGTGGAGTGCGAGAACCCGAGGGGTGTCCGTCATGCTGAGCGACCGCGAGCGACGCCAGTTCGCCCTGATCGAGCAGGGGCTCGTCGCGGGCGACCCGCTCTTCGTGTCCCGCTGCAGTGCCCTCGGCCGCCGCATGCGGCGCGGGGCCGGTCCGCTCCGGCCGCGCACCATGCACGCGGCCGGGATGGTGCCGACCATCCTGCTCGTCGGCGGGCTGCTGCTGCTGGTCCTGGGCGGGGCGGCCGCGGCGGTCCCGATCGTCGTCGTCGGGATCCTGATGGCGGTCGCCGCCCTGGGCCTGGCTCTCACCGGCTCGCAGCGCACCCGCCCCGACCCCGCATAGCGCCCCACCTCGCTGCCGGAGCGGCTACAGGTGCTCGAGCAGGAGGCGGTTCGCCGCCTCCGCGCTCTCGAAGGTCGCGACGTGGCCACCCGGCACGACCTCCAGCCGGGCCCCGGGGATCCCGTCGACCAGCGTGCGTGAGTGCGGGTCGACCGGTGTGGCCTGGTCGTCCGCACCCGCCAGGACGAGCGTGGGCACCGCGACGGCGGAGAGCCGGTCCCGGTGGTCCCAGTCGACGATCGCCTCGCAGGAGGCCGCGTAGCCCGCGTCCGAGGTGCCCGCGATCCAGCCGACCGCGTCCTTCACGACGTCCGGGTGCCCGGCGGCCCAGTCCGGGCTGAACCAGCGGGCGGCGACGGCGTCGGCGATCGCGCCGGTGCCCTGCTCGCGGACCGTCTCGATCCGCTGCCGCCAGGGGGTCTTGTCCGCGAAGTACGGGGTGGTGCAGCACAGCGCCAGCGCGGACAGCCGCTCCGGGTGCTCGGAACCCAGGTACATCCCGATCATCCCGCCGAGCGAGAGCCCCGCCCACGCCACCCGGTCCAGCCCCAGCGAGTCCAGGGTGGCCAGAGCGGTCCGGGCCAGCCCGGCGATCGTGTACGGACCCTCCGGGACCGGCGAGCCGCCGTGGCCGAGGTTGTCCAGCCGGACCACGCGGAACCGCTCGGCGAGCGCCGCGACGTTGGGCTCCCACATGTCGAGCGTGCTGCCCAGCGAGCCGAGCAGCACCAGCGGCGGCGCGTCGGCGGGGCCGTCGATGCGGGAGTGCAGCAGGTCGGTCATGCCCGCGATCCTGACAGAGCCGACAGAGCGGCGCGCTCGGCGTCCGTCGCAGGCTCGGTGACGACGAGCTCGTCGGACACCTCCACCGGCCAGCCGGTCTCCGCGCGCACCTGCTCGACCGTCACGCCGGGGTGCAGGTCGGTGAGCACCAGCTCGGCGGTCGCCGGGTCCGGCCGCAACACCCCCAGATCCGTGACGACGGCGACGGGCCCGATGCCGATCAGCCCCGTCAGCGCCCGGGCCGGCGGCCCGGACAGCCCGCCCGCGGCCGTCACGAAATCGACCTGCTCCACGAAGGACGCCAACCGGTGCCGCAGCAGCACGATCACCGACGCGCCCGCGGCGAGCTCGGGCAGGATCCCGGCACCGGTGAGCCGGGCCGTGGGTTCCGCGTACTCGCCCAGGACGGTGGTGTTGAGGTTGCCGAAGGAGTCGACCTGCGCGGCCATGACCAGCCCGACCTCCACCCGGCGCAGTCCGTGTCGGAGGAAGCCGGGGCTGTCGGGGTCGACGAGCTCGAGAGTCGGGGCGTGGGTGGCCCGGGCCAGCAGCGCCGCCGCGGTCGGGGCGCCGGGAGCGCTCAGGCAGATCCCGCCGCGCAGCATCCGGGCGGCGGCCAGCAGCATTGGCTCGCAGCCCGCCGGTGACGACTGCGGGGAGCTCATGCCCGCACCTCCGCGAGCCAGGACGCGAAGTCCGCGGGGGCCGGGGACTGCGACACCTCCGCGACCAGCACCCCGGCCACTCCGGGCAGCTCGGTCCCGGGCAGTGCGTCGACGATCTCGTCCACCGTGACCAGTGCCCGGCGGGCCGCGTACACGGCGTCCCGCCCCATCCCGACCAGCCCGCCGACGTTCCCCGCCCGGTCGGCGCGGCGGGCGTGCACGAGCGCGACGTCCGGCGCGACCGCGGGCACGGCGGCCAGCTCCTCGCCGGTGAACGGGCACCGGATCGGGGCCACCCGGGTGACCGCCGCGAGGTCGGTGCCGAGGTAGCCCCGCAGCACGCCGAAGGGCAGTCCGGCGGCGCCTGCGTCGTACGCCGTGGCCAGGCCGGTGGCCGTGTGCTCCTCGAGCTCGACCTCCGCCGCGGCGATCCGGGGCAGGGCGGTCCCGTCCGGCCCCGCGAGCGACGAGGTCACCAGCCGCCCGACGCACCCGGCCCCCACCAGCAGGTCCCCGGAGACCCCGGGGTTCAGCGCGACCAGCGTGAGGTCCCGCACCCGGCGCCGCGCGAGGGCCGCCGCCACCGCGATCGGCGGCCCCTCCCACGCGAGCTGTGAACCGTCCCGCACGAGCGCGCCGAGCGCGTCGGCCAGCGCCGAGATCGTGGCCATGCGCGGGACGCTACGGCCTCAGCTCCGGACCCGCACGTTCCCGATCCGCGTCCGCCCGGTCACGACGAGGTGCGGGTTCCCGCGCTCCACGCTCGGTCCGATCTTGTCCTTGATCTCGCCGAGGCCGACGCGGGCGTCCTCCAGGTCGACCGTCGCGCCCTTGGGCAGCCGGACCTCGAGGTTGCCGAAGGTCAGGTCGAAGTCGAGGGCCACGCCCGGCGTGGTGAAGCGCGCCGTGCGGAAGTCCAGGTGGGCGTTGCCGAACCGGGATCGCACCACGATCCGGGCCGGCACGATCCACTCGCCCTTGCGGGTCAGGTCGCCGCCGGTGTTCGTCAGCTCCAGGACCTCGCGCTGCCGCACGGCCTCCGCCCCGGGCAGGTCCAGCAGCAGCCGGTTCAGGTCCGCCCTGGTCACGGCCACGGCGGCGGCCTCGCTGCGCTCCCCGTACTCGTCGACGGTCAGCCTGCCCTCGGCGAAGTGCTCGGACAGCAGCCTGCCCACGTGCTCGCGCTCGGCGTGCGAGACGCGGAGCTCGGCCGGTGTGATGTCATCCCCCATGGCCGGAACGCTACGAGCGGCCGGGGCCCGCCGGATCAGGGAGGACCCCTAGTTCTCCCCCCGCATCCGCCACGCGTCGGTCACGAGCTCCTCGAGCCGCGCCACGGTCACCTCGGACAGCCGGACCATCACGAAGGGCAGCCCGTCGTAGCTCGGGCTGGTGAAGAACAGGTCCGGTTCGCCGAGCAGCAGCGCCTGCTTCTCGGCCTCGTCGCCCACGTAGAGGACCGCGACGTCCGTCCGGATCACCCGGCGGCCGTCGCGTCGGTCCGGATAGGACCAGACGAAGCCGCGACCCCCGACCCGGAAGTCGAACCCGTCGCTGTCGATCTCCTCGACGTCCGCGAGCGCCAGGGCGAGGCGCCGGACGTCGTCCGCGTCGGCCACGCGCGGAACGTTACCGGCGTGCGGTTCTGGTCACGATAGGCGGCGACACGGGCACCGACGGTGTCACCCTCGACCCATGAGCAGCGCCATCAGGCAGGCAGCGGCACCGGCGGCCGCCGCGGGCACCTTCCGGATCGGAGAGGGCCCCGAGGTCCATCGCCTCGGCTTCGGCGCGATGCGGATCACCGGCGCCGGGGTCTGGGGACCGCCCGCCGACCCGAAGGCCGCGGTGGAGGTGCTCCGCAGCGCCGTGGACCTCGGCGTCAACCTGATCGACACCGCGGACTCCTACGGCCCCGCCGTCTCCGAGGAGCTGATCCGCGAGGCCCTCCACCCGTACGACGGCGTGGTCGTCGCCACCAAGGCGGGCCTGCTGCGTCCGGGCCCGGACCGGTGGACGCCCTGCGGGCGACCGGACTACCTGCGCCAGCAGTGCGAGCTGTCGCTGCGCAGGCTGGACGTCGATCGGATCGACCTGTTCCAGCTGCACCGCGTCGACCCGACGGTGCCCGCCGCGGACCAGTTCGGCGTGCTGGCCGAGCTGCAGGCCGAGGGCAAGGTCGCCCAGGTGGGGCTGTCCGAGGTCTCGGTGGAGACGATCGAGCAGGCCCGCGGGATCGTCGAGATCGCCACGGTCCAGAACCGCTACAACCTCGTCGACCGGGCGAGCGACGACGTGCTGCGCTACTGCACCGAGAACGGCATCGGCTTCCTGCCGTGGCGCCCGGTCGACGCGGGCGGGGTCGCCCCCGGCGTCGTCTCGGAGATCGCGTGGGCGCACGGGGTGACCGCGCCGCAGGTCGCACTGGCCTGGCTGCTGCAGCGCTCCTCGGTGATGCTGCCGATCCCGGGCACCTCGGACATCACGCACCTCGAGGACAACTGCCGGGCGGCCGAGCTGGAGCTGACCCTCGCCGAGATCAACTCGCTCGACGAGGGGCTGTCCCCGCTCTGACCGGCACCGCGCGCTCGGCGGTCCGCGTGATGTTGCGGACCATCCCGCCGAAGACGATGCCGTGGAAGGGCGCCACGCACCACCAGTAGAGGTGGCCGGTGAGCCCGTGCGGCACGAACACGGCGCGCTGGGTGTACCGCGAGCCGCCCGGGGCGGGTGCCACGCCCATCTCCAGCCAGGCGAGGCCGGGGACCTTCATCTCGGCGCGCAGCCGCAGCAGGGTCCCGTCCTCCAGGGTCTCGACCCGCCACCAGTCCAGGGCGTCCCCGACGTGCAGCCGGTCCGGGTCCCGCCGCCCGCGGGCCAACCCGACGCCGCCGACGAGCCGGTCCATCCAGCCGCGCACCGACCAGGCCAGCGGGAACGAGTACCACCCGCGCTCGCCGCCGATCCCGGTCACGACCCGCCAGAGCTCCTCCGGCTCCGCGGTGCACGGCTGCTCGCGGTCGTCGGTGTAGACGGTGCCGCCGGACCAGTCCGGGTCGCTCGGCAACGGGTCCGACGGGGCCCCGGCGACGGCCGCGCCGGACCAGTGGGTCTCGACCTCGCCGTCGGTGATCCGGGCCAGCGCGAGCTCGACGGCCCGCTCGTAGCCCAGGCACTCCCCCGGCACGTACTCCAGGATGTCCTGCTCCCGGCAGACGACCTCGTGGATCAGCGACTCGATGAGGGGCGCGGCGATGCCCTTCGGCACCGGCGTCACGACGTTCACCCAGTGCGCCGAGAGCCGCGGCGTCAGCGCGGGCACGCTCACCACGCGTCGCCGGGGCAGCTTCGCGACGGCCGCATAGCGCTGCATCATGTCCACATAGGTCAGGACGTCCGGGCCGCCGATGTCGAAGGTGCGGTTGACCTCCGGCGGCAGCTCGGCGGCGGCGACCAGGTAACGCAGCACGTCCCGCACGGCGATCGGCTGGATCCGGTTGTGCACCCAGCTCGGGGTGAGCATCACCGGGAGGCGCTCGGTGAGGTAGCGCAGCATCTCGAAGCTCGCCGAGCCGGAGCCGAGGATCACCGCGGCCTGCAGCGCCGCCGTCGGGACGCCGCTGCGGAGGAGGATCTCGCCCACCTCGGCGCGGGAGGACAGATGTTCGGACAGCGGCCCGTCCGGGTGCAGCCCGCCCAGGTAGACGATCCGCTGCACGCCCGCCTCGCGCGCCGCCTGGCCGACGAGCAACGCGACCTTGCGGTCGAGGCTCGCGAACCCCTCGTCGGACAGGGAGTGCACGAGGAAGTAGACGACGTCGACGTCCCGGCACGCGGCCCGCACGCTCTCCGGGTCCAGCAGGTCGCCCTGGACGATCTCGGCCTCCGCGGCCCACGGGACGTCGCGCAGCTTGCTCGGGTCGCGCACGAGGCAGCGCACGTCGCCTCTGCCGACGAGGCGGGGGGCCAGCCGGCCACCGATGTACCCGGTGGCGCCGGTGATCAGGTATCGCACCCCGCCGATCCTCCCGTCACTCGGCGGTTTCGGCACCTCGACCGAACAACCGCGCCCACCAGGACGGCACCTTGATCCGGCGGGCGACGTCCGGGTTGCCCTCGTGCGGGTCGACGGGGTCGATCGTGGACGCGAGCGGCTCGTCGTCCCGGACCAGCGAGCGCACGGCCGCGCTCACCACCGCGAGCAGCGGCACCGCGAGCAGCGCCCCGGCGATCCCGCCGATCACGACGCCCGCCGCGACCGTGAGCACCACGGCCAGCGGATGCAGCTTCACGGCCCGGCCCAGCAGCAGCGGCTGCAGCACGTGCCCCTCGAGCTGCTGCACACCGATGACCACGGCCAGGATGATCACCGCTGGGATCGGCCCGTTGGCCACCAGCGCGATCAGCACGGCGACCGCACCCGAGAGCACCGCGCCCACGGTGGGCACGAACGCGCCCAGGAACACCAGCGCCGCCAGCGGGACGACCAGGGGCACCCCGACCGCCCACAGCCCGATCCCGATGCCGATGGCGTCGACGAACGCGACCAGCACGGTCGCGCGGGTGTAACCGACGAGCGTGGCGAAGGCGCGCCTGCCTGCGACGTCCACCTGGTCCCGACGACGGCGGGGGGTCGCCTTGAGCAGGAACCGCCAGATCCGCGCGCCGTCGTAGAGGAAGAAGATCAGCGTGAAGATCGTCAGGGCGATCCCGGCCCCGACCTCGGTCACCGTCGCGGCGGTGGACAGTACCCCGGAGGTCAGGGCGTCCTGGCTGTTGGTGATCGCCTGACCGATCTGGGCGGGCAGACCGCGCAGCTGGTCGGAGCTGAGGTTGAACGGCGGGCCCGCCAGGAACTGCTGGATGGCCGTGAGGCTGGCCGTGAGCTGGCGCTGCAGGTCCGGGAAGCCGCCGATGAACGTGTTGACCACGAAGGACAACAGGCCGCCGATCAGCGCGAACCCACCGACGATGGTGATCGCGACGGACACCCCGCGCGGCACCCGGTTGCGCACCAGCAGGGCCACCACCGGCGCCATCAGGGCGGAGATCAGCACCGAGATCGCGACCGGGACCACGACCACACGCAGCTGGATGATCATGAAGACCAACAGGCCGAGGGCGGCGGCGATGATCAGCGCGCGGGCGCAGACCTCGGAGGTCACCCGCAGCGTGGTGGGGATGGCGGCCGCGGCCCGGGTCTCGCGGGCGTTCGCGTGGACGACCGCCTCGGGATCCGATGGCGGTGGTGCGTGGTGCGCACCCTGCTCGGGCACGGTCGGGGCCGCCGGATCCGGGACGGCACCGGGATCGTCGCTCACCGGGGCACGGTAACCCCCGCGCGCCCCATCCCGCCGCGAACCGTTGCGTGACGCCCCGAACCCTGCGAGCGGGGACCCACCGCCCCGCGAGTCGGGGCCTGCCGGCGCCCGAGTCGAGGGCCGGGCGACGCACTGCTCCGTTGCGGTGAGCCGGCCGCGCGGAGGCCACCGAGACGGAGCAGTGCGGTCACCCGCTGTCGAATGACACTCGTGTAGTTGACCATCGCCTGAGGGGGTCGAGTCACGCCGGAGTGAGACATCGATGACGATCCGTGACATTCGTTGATCTTCTGTTGTTGCTGCGGACAGTAGTGAGGCCGCGGGCGGGGGCCTGGTCGGAACACGCCGGGCCGCGGCGATCGCCCCCGAAAGAGTGCGGGCGGGGCCGCCGTGACACGGCCGTGACCTGGGTGGAAGCGGCGCCCGGCGGGTCTGCTGAAGATCGGCCCGGGTGCCGCGGAGGGCGCCTCGAGAAGGCCTGCGGATGCGCCTCTTCCCGATCGGGTGAGGACCCGGCGACGTCGCACGTCGGACGGCCCGCGCCGGCGTCGGAAAGTCCGCCGACGTCCGCCCGGAGGTCTCCCGGCGTCTCGACCGTGGACGCGCCGGATGCGGAGAGCGACAGCACGATCACGGTCGCGCCGCGACACCACTCGAATGGCTTGAACCCGCCGGAATCCGCGTAACGAGACCGCCGGACCCGTTTCCCCGAGCAGGTGACCCCGTTGTGGGTGGTGTGTGCGGCCGAACGGCCCTATGGGGATAGGTCCGATGGCAGCATCTCGCCGCACACGACGGACTGAGAGACGGAGGTGCGGGGCGTGACCGATAGGGAGCGAACCCTTGAGGGGTCGGCCGGCAGGCGACGGAGCACGGTGCGGGTGCGTGGGGTCGAGGACACCGGACCGTTCCCCGGGCGGCACGCGAGCCGCACCGAGATCGCCGCGGAGACGCCGATCTTCCACGCCCTCACCGTCGGCGGCTGGCGCAGCCGCCAGCACGAGCCGAGCGCCCGCGAGGGCAGGCGCGACCGCCAGCGGCCGCCGCGCCGGTCGGCGGAGGCGCTCGACGAGTTCCGTCGCGACCCGCTGACCGCGCCCATTCCGGTCCAGGCCTTCACCGCTCTGGCGACGCCCGCGCTCCCGGTCGGCGCGCAGGCGTCGGCGTCGGTCCCGGCCGCGCCGAGCCGGACCACGCCGGAGTACTCGGGCGGACCGTCGAACGCCCCGCTCTACGCCGCGCACGTCCCGGCCTACGCCCCCGCCGCCCCGGCCTACACGTCGCTGACCGACACGGGTCCGCAGGCGCTGGGCGAGCTGTCGGCGCACCAGGGCCGACACCACCGCCGGGCGGTCGGGTCGGGTTCGGGGCACCACCACCTCTCGTTCTAGAGAGATCACGGGTTTCCCGGGGCTGGGGAGTTCCGGGAGAGGTAAGGAAGGAACGACCTGCGGCAGCTTCGGGTCGCAGGACGACGTCGATCGGCTGGGGAGTCGGCCGACGTCGACCAGGGGCCGGTGGCCCGGGGTCCGGGGGAGTGACCGGACCGCGGAACCACCGGCCCTTCGTCGTGCCGAGCCGGCTCGCGGGTTGTCGGAGCCCGACTCGCGGGACGTGGCCCTGCCTGGCTCCTGCTCAGGGGCCGAGCAGCTCCTCGATGTGGGCTCCCGCGAACCGCCGGTCGGGATCGAGTCGGTCCCGGACCGCGCGGAAGTCCGCGAGGCGCGGGTACGCGACGGCGAGGTCCGCGGCCGTCCAGTCGTGCCTGCCCGCCCAGTGCGGGCGTCCGCCCATGCCCTCGAGCACCGACCCGACCAGCCGGAACAGCGGGCCGTGGCCCTCCCCCCGCGGGCTGCGCACCGCGATCCAGCCGGTCTCGCGGCCGTACGCCGGGTGCAGCCACCCGGTCTCCGCGGGCCCGACCCGCACCTCCACGGGACGGCGGATCTCCAGCTCCCGTGCGGCGGCCGCGGATCCGAGCTCGCGCAACGCCGCGGCCAGTGCCTCCCGCGGCACGGCCCACTCCGTGTAGGCCGCACGGCTGGGATCGGGGCCCGGGAGCAGCTCGTACGGCGCTCCCGTCGGAACGCCCTCCCAGCGCGGCGCGGGCCGGGACCGCTGCGAGGACCACTGCGCCGACGCCGTGTGCCCGACCCTCGTGACGACCCGGCCGATCGCCTCCAGCCGTCCCGTCGACTCCACCGCGGGGGTCCGGTCCTCGGCGGGACCCGCCCACCGCAGCAGCGCCTCCCCGCTCGGCTGGTGCAGCTCCAGCGTGGCCCACGGCCGGGTGTCGAGCGGCCCGCCGGGCGCGACGGCCGCGACGGGGTCGACGACCTCCTCGTGTGCGTCGATCCGCTCGGCGGGGACGGTCCGCAGCGCGACGACGGTGAGGATGCCGAGCACGCCGAGGTGGCAGCGCAGCGCGTCGAGCTCGGCGTCGTCGGCGGTGCGCAGGGTGCCGCGGCCGTCGACGAACCGCGCCCCGACGACCTGCGCCGACAACGACCCGCCGTGCCGAGACCCGCCGTGGACGCCCGTCGCGACCGCCCCCGCGACCGTCGCCGCGGGCCCGTGGGGGACGGTCGCGAGCGCGCGGCCCTGGGCGGCCAGCATCGCGTGCACCTCGCTGAGCCGAGCGCCCGCCCGGACCCGCACCACGTCGTCCTTCAGCCCGACGACGCCAGTGAGCGCCGAGCAGTCCACGTGGACGTCACCGGTCAGCGCGAGCGTGCTGTCCGAGTAGCCGGTGCCGACCGGCCGCACCGTGAGGCCGCGCTCGGCCGCACGGCGGATCGCCGCCACGACCCCGGCCTCGTCCAGGGGGCGGTCGGTGTGCAGGGGCCGGCACTGCTGCCCGCCCGACCAGTTCGTCCACATCACCTCGACCCTATGTTCCCGACCCGTTCGTCGCCGCCCGCGGTCCCGTGTGCACGTTTCGTGCGCTCAGCGTCGTCGGGACAGCGCTGCGCGCACGGAAACGGCGATCTTGCCGCGCTGACAGCACGAAACGTGCCCCGCGGTCCCGTGTGCACGTTTCGTGCGCTCAGCGTCGTCGGGACAGCGCTGCGCGCACGGAAACGGCGATCATGCCGCGCTGACAGCACGAAACGTGTCAGGCGGGGTCGGGTCGAGCGGTGAGGCGGGCGGCGACGGAGCGGAGGTCGGCTCTCGTGCGCTCGGCGTCGACCAGGACCGGTTCGCCGTCCTCGACGACCTGTTCGCCCGCCACCCACACGTCCTGGACCAGCCTCGATCCGCCCGCCCACACGAGGTTGGAGAGCAGGGTCGCGTCGTCGGCGGGGTTGACGAAGGCCTGGTCCTCCAGGTCGACGTGCACCAGGTCCGCCCAGCGGCCGGGCTCCAGGACGCCGATGTCCGCCCGGTCGATCGCGGCGGCGCCGTCCCGGGTGGCCATGAGGATCGCGTCGGCGGCGGTGAGGGCGGCCGCGTCGTCCTCGCGCACCCGGGCGAACAACGCGGCGAGGCGGGCCTGGTGCCAGAGGTCCAGGTCGTCCCCGGAGGCGGGGCCGTCGGTGCCGAGGCCCACCCGGACCCCCGATCGCCGCAGGTCCGAGACCCGGGCCACCCCCGCGGCGAGCTTGGCGTTGGAGCCCGGGCAGTGCGCCACGGCGACCCCGGTCCGGGCGAACAGCTCCACGTCCGCGTCGGACAGCTGGATGGAGTGCGCGGCGAGGACCCGCCCGGACAACCCGCCCAGCGAGTCCAGCAGCGCCGGCACCGACCCGTGCGCGGCCCGGACCTCCACGTCCTCCTGCCGCGACTCCGCGACGTGCAGGTGCATCAGCGCGCCGCGCTGCTGGGCGGCGGCCGCGATGGTCCCGAGCGCGTCCGCGGAGAGGGTGTAGGCCGAGTGCGGGCCGTAGCCCAGCTCGAACCGGTCGTGCGGGCCGAAGACGAGGCCGTCGGCGTCGATCCGGGCCGAGACGTCGTCCCGCATCTCCTCCCAGGAGCCGAGCCGGTCCCAGCCGGGAGCGGCGATGATCCCCGGGGTCAGCACCACCCGGGAGCCGACGGCCCCCACCGCGTCGAGGACGGCGTCGGTGAAGAAGTACATCTCGACGCTGGTGGTGCAGCCCGACCGCAGCAGCTCGACACCGCCCGCGGTCATCGCGACCCGGACGTCGTCCGCGGTGAGCCGCCCCTCGGCGGGCCACATCACGTCCTGCAGCCAGGACAGCAGCGGCAGGTCGCCGCCCATCCCGCGCAGCGGCGCCATCGGGGTGTGGCAGTGGGTGTTGACCATGCCGGGCATCAGCAGCCCGGACAGTGCCTGCACCGGCCCGTCCCACGCGGGGGCGTCCGCGCGGGGCCCCACGTACCCCAGGCGACCCGAGCCGAGGACGTCGACGACGCCGTCGCGCACGACCGGGAAGCCGTCGCCGCAGGTCAGCACGACGGGGGCGGTGAACCTCACCTGCGCGAGTCGAGCAGCGACCGCAGCGAGCGGAACGGCGGCAGCCAGGCGCCCTCGTCCGGCAGCGTCTCCAGGGTCATCCGCGGCAGCGGCTCGCGGAAGACCCCCTCCATGTCCTCGAGGTCGAGGAAGGAGATCGTCTCCGAGTTCAGCGCGAAGTTCGCGTACTCCCGGAAGCCGATGACCGTGACGTCGATGTGGTCGTCGATCAGCTTCTCGAGCGGCTCGCGGAAGGCCCGCCCGTCCCCCGACGCGACGACGACGTGCCGCAGGTGGCCCTCCTGCTCGCGCATGTGGATGTGCGCGAGCATGTCGTCGTCGATGTCGCTGTCGTCGGTGATCTTCGGCTTGGCGAAGACCGCGAACCCGACGTTCCGCAGGGCCTCGACCCACGGCCGGATCACGTCCGTGGAGGAGGGCGCCACGTTGGTGAACACGCAGGCCTCGGCGACCGCGTCCGGCCCGGCGAGGTCCAGCAGCCAGCGGCCGACGGCGTCGAAGCGCGGGCGGAACGCCGAGGTGGGGCGGGCGCCGAGCAGCGAGCCGAGGCTCATGTCCATGTTGGGCGCGTCCCACACGAGGAGTACGCGTGGCAGGGGGCCGGGGGACGTCACAAGGAAGGACCCTATCCCGCAGACTGCAGACGTGAGCGAGCAGGAGACGGCCGATCGGGTGGCGGCGGCGATGACGGCGCAGGACCGGGCGATCCGGGAGGCGGGGATCCGGTTGCTGGACATCGGGCCGGGCCGGGCCCGGACCGCGTTGACCGTGACGGAGTCCCATGTCAACGGACACGGGATCGTGCACGGCGGTTATCTCTTCTTCCTGGCCGACGCGGCGTTCTCGTTCGCCTGCAACAGCCATGGGGTGTCCACAGTGGCGGCGGGCGGCGACATCGCGTTCCTGCGCGCCGCCCGGCTGGGCGACGAGCTGGTGGCCGAGGCGCGCGAGACCGCCCTGTCCGGGCGATCGGGCATCTACGACGTGACCGTCACCGCGTCGAGGGTCGGGTCCGCGGGCTCCCCCTCCGCGTCGAGGGTCGGGTCCGCGGGCTCCCCCTCCGCGTCGAGGGTCGGGGGTTCCCCCTCCGCGGGCGACGAGGTCGTGGCCGAGTTCCGGGGCCGCTCCCGGGCCGTCCCGAACCTGCCCCCGCCCTACTGAGCGATGTAGAGCAGGTCCCGGATCTCGCGGCCCTCCTGCACGGCCCGCTGCTCGAACTTGGTCAGCGGGCGGGAGTCCGGGCGGGGGTACCAGGGATCCGACGCCGGGTCCCTGGTCAGGGCGGGACAGGCATCGCACACGGCGAGCATCTGGTCCGCGTAGTGGGCCCAGTCCGTGGCGAGGTGCAGCCATCCGCCGGGTCGCAGCCGCGAGGCCGCCAGGGCCGTGAAGTCCGGCTGTACGAGCCGTCTCTTGTGGTGCTTGCGCTTGGGCCAGGGGTCCGGGAAGAAGATCCGGATGCCCTCGAGTGAGCGCTCCGGCACCGCGCGGTCCAGCAGGTCGACGGCGTCCCCGCGCAGCAGCCGCAGGTTCTGCAGCTCCGCGGCACGCAGGCGGATCAGCAGGTGCGCCAGGCCGGGCTCGTAGACCTCGACCGCGATGTGCTGGATCTCGGGTGCGGCGGCGGCCATCAGCGCCGTGGCCTCGCCGTTCCCGGACCCGATCTCCAGGACGGTGGGGCCGGTGACCTCCAGACGGTCCACCGCGGACACGTCCCCGCCGTGGACGGGCCAGAGCGCGTCCCAGGCGTTCTGCTGGCCCTCGGTGAGCCGGACGCGCTGCGGGACGAAGGACCGGATGCGGGTCTCAGGCACCGTCGGGCGAGGCGGGGAGCTGGACGTGTGCGGTGGCGCCGGGCAGCTTGCCCCGCACGTACCCGGCCGCGGTGAACCCCAGTGCCGTGACGACGGCCGCCGCGGACGCGGGCCGCTTGGCCTTGACCTCGCGCAGCAGGGCCTTCGGCAGCACGGTCGCGACGTACTTCGACTCGGTGGACAGCGCGTCCCCCTGCCCCACCAGCTTGGAGACGGCGGCCTTCGAGAGCCCCTCGGCCCAGCTGCGGCGACGCAGGTAGGACCAGTCGACGCGGTCGTCGGACACCCGGTGGTCGACGGCGGCGGCGGGCTCGAAGAGGATCCGCACCTCGCGCCCGTCCGCCCGGTAGGCCTGCCGGGCGCGGATGCAGAGCTCGGTCTCCTCGCAGCCCAGCGGGTTCTTGCCGATCCGGCCGATGTCCTCGGCGAACCCGCCGACCCGCTTGAACACCTCGGCGCGCAGGGACATGTTGCAGCCCATGAGATTGCGGATCTCGGCCTGCTCGGTGGGCTGGCCCGTGTAGGTGCAGCCGACGATCCAGTCCAGCTCGCCGGTGGCGTCCCGGGTGGTGCCGCCGGGCAGCGTGGCGGGGCGGCCCGAGTCGTCCACCGCGGTGCGGGAGACCGGCCAGCGCGGGTGCGCGATCCCGCCGACGCCGATCACCGCGGGATCGGAGTACGGGGCGAGCAGGGCGCGCAGCCAGCCGGGGCGGGCGGTGGCGTCGTCGTCCAGGAAGACGACGACCTCGCCGGTGGCCGCCTCGATCGCGGTGTTCCGCGCGCCGGACAGGCCCTGCTTGTGGGCGTTCGCGAGCACGGTCACGCCCTCCAGCGTGGCCTCGCACCGCTCCAGGAGCGCCTCGTTGTGGTCGACGACGACGATCGTCTCGACCGGCAGGACGTCCTGGCTCTGCACGGACTCGACGGCCGCGACGATGTCCGCCCACCGCTTGTCCGTGTAGACGCACACGACGACGGTCGCGGTGACCGGGGGCTCGTTGGTCGGCTCGAACAGGTTCACGGGGCGGGGGTCCCTCCTGGATGCGCCGAGGGAGCTACTTCCGCTTGTCGGCGCGACGGTGCTCCGAGAGCAGGGTACGCAACACCCGGGTGCCGTCCGCGAAGGTCCTCAGGTTCGTCTCGCCGAACATGCGTTCCTTCTCGATCGACGGCACCTCGGTGATCTTGAGGCCCGCCGCGGCGATCCGGCAGTTGAGCACGGTCTCGATCTCGAACCCGTCGCCCCAGATCATCGTGCCGTCCTCGGGCTGCGGGATGTTCGGGTCCGGCAGCTCCAGCATCGGGACCAGGTCGGCCCAGAACGCGTTGTAGCCGTAGCAGAGGTCCGTGTAGGACGTCCCGAACAGCGCGTTGGCCACGGTGTTCAGCCCGGCGTTGCCGCTCTTGCGCAGCAGCGTGATGTCCTCGCTGCCGCCGCCCTTGGCGAACCGGCTGCCCTTGGCGAAGTCCGCGCCGGCGATCAGCGCCGAGACGAAGGCCGGGATCTCGCCCGGGTCGGCGGAGCCGTCGGCGTCGAACATCACGATGACGTCCCCGGTGGCCGCCTCGAACCCGCAGGCCATGGCGTTGCCCTTGCCCTTGCGGGTCTGGGTGATGCAGCGGACCCAGGGCAGCGTCCGGCGGGCGGTCTCGATCGTGCCGTCCGTGGAGTTGCCGTCCACGACGATGATCTCGTGCACCGCGGGCCGCACGGCCGCGATCTTCGGCAGGACGACCTCGAGGTTGCGCGCCTCGTTGCGGGTCGGGACCACGACCGTGACGGCCGGGTTGCCCGAGCGCCGCGGCGCGTGCCGCGGCCGGGGCCTGCGCTCCAGGTCCGGGGGTGGCGGCGGGCGCATCCCCCGCGGCGCGGCGGGCGGCAGGGCGTTCGGGGGGCCGGGCCGGTAGCCGTGGGGCGGCGGGCCGTACGGCGCGGGCGGGGGGCCCTGCGGCGGGTACGGCTGCTGCCCGGGGCCGCCTGGCCGCGGCCCGCGGTACGGCTGCGTGGTCGGACCGGCCCCGGGTGCCCCGTGGGGCGGGCCCGAACGGGCGGGCGTTACGGCGCTCACACAACCTCCACACAGACAGTTCCGCGTCACCGGATCAACGATCGACCGCGACGGTGGCGACGAGTGAGGAGTGAACTCACCCGATCGGGGCCGCGGTCTGCGGGGAGCGTGACCGTTTCGTGATCCGATGTTCGTAGTCGTACGCATCCTGCACGGGTGCCGAAGCGGCACGCTCACCGGTATGTCCTCTCCGACCGGTCGTCCGCCCGCCGTCGACGAACGGGTGGCCGCCGTCGCCGCCGAGCTGGGGTGGCTCTCCGACCGCGTGGGGGCCCTCTCGATGACCTTGAACGCGCTGGTCGGAGAGCTGCGCCCGGGCGTCTCCGCGGCCGCGCCGGGACCCGCCGTCGGGCCCGCCACAGGAGCCGCCGGGCCGTGGCCGGGACCGCCCGTCGACCCCTCGCTACCGCCCGCCCCTCCGCGCGTGTCGGGCGCCCAGCCGCCGCCCGCGGGCCCCGCCGGGTGGCCGCCACGGACGGGTGTGGCGCCTGCACCGGCGGGTGTGATGCCGCACGCCTTCCCCATCGGGCCGCGCAGGCCCACGTGGGTGGACCGGCTGCGCACGGTGTCCAGTGCCGCGCTGCTGGCCGCGGTCGGCGGTGCGGTCACGCTGCTCGGCGTCGTGCTGCTGCTGGTCCTGGCCGCGTCCCGCGGCTGGTTCGGCCCGACCGCCCGGGTCGTCGCGGGCGCGGCGCTGGGGATCGTGCTGGTGGCGCTGGCGGGGTGGCTGCACCGCCGTCCGGGGTCGGCGGTGGGGGCGCAGGCCGTGGCCGCCACCGGGTTCGCGGCGCTGTTCCTGTCGGTCGCCGCGTCGGCGGCGCTCTACGACCTCGTGCCGGACGCCGTGGCGGGTGGCCTCGGGGTGGTCCTCGCCGGGGCGGCGCTGGCGGTCGCCGACCGGTGGGGGTCCCGGCCGCTCGCGATCGGTGCCGTGGCCGGTGCGGGTGTGCTCACGCCGGTCGTGGCCGACGGTCCGACCGTCCTGGCCGCCGCGCTCGCCCTGGCCCTGCAGCTGGCCTGCATCCCGGTCACGGTGCGCCGGGGGTGGGCGGCGCCCGCACTGGTGGCCGTGGTCTGGTCCGCGTTGTTCGGTGCGGGTGCCGCGGCGTTGTCCGACGAGCCGTGGCCCGCCCTGGTCGCGGTGACGGTGGCGGCGCTCGCGGTCGGCACGGGTGCTGCGGTGGCGGCGATCCTGGGCGCCGACGCCGGCTCGGGCCGCTCGGTGCCCGCCGCGGCCGCCCTCGCAGGCGCTGTGCTGCCGCTGCTCGCCCTCACCGCCCGGGGCGACGGGTTCGGCTCGGCCTGGCTCGCGGTGCTCGCCACGGCCGCGATGGCCGGGTTCGCGGTGTGGGACAGGCCCAGAGCCGGGGTGCGCGCCACCGCGGTCGCGTTGGCAGGCCTGAGCGGGCTGTACGCCACCGTCACCGCCCTCGACGGCACGGCCCAGCACCTGCTGCTGATCGGCGAGGCGGTCGCCCTGCTGGTCGCCGCCGCGGGGCTGCGGAACCGGCCGCTGTTCGGTGTCGGCTCGGCGTTCGGCCTGATCGGGCTGGTCGCCGCGCTGACCGACGAGCTGCCGGTGCACGCGCTGGTGCAGCCGGGCCGGTTCGCCGACCTGCCCGCCGGGCTCGCCGCGGGCGTGCTGCTGCTGGCCGCCGCCGTCGCGGGGCTGGTCGCGGCGGGCCGCCTCGGCCTGGTCCGGGCGGACGCGGGCACCGCGGTCCTGTGGGCGCCGCTGGCGCTCGTCGCGCTCTACGGGGCGACGGGGACCGTCGTGGCCACCGCGCTCCTGGTCTCCGACACCCGGACCGGGTTCCTCGCGGGCCACGCCGTGGTCACCGTGTCCTGGACGGTCGCGGCGCTGGTCCTGCTGGCCCGCGGGCTGGCCCGCCCCGCGCTACGGGTGGCGGGACTGGTGCTGGTGGCCGCCGCCGTCGGCAAGCTGGTGCTCTTCGACCTGGTGGCGCTCGACGGACTCGCCCGGGTCGCGGCGTTCCTGGGCGCCGGGCTCGTCCTGCTCGCCGCGGGCAGCCGGTACGCCCGCATGGTCGCCCGCCACGAAGGGCCCGAGTAGCGCGGGGTCCGCCGCCGCGGCCCACCGCACGCCCGCGTGCGCGTCGACGTCGTGGGCGTGGAACGCGCCGCGACCCGCGGCCGTGGTGGCGACGACGGTGGCCAGCCCGCAGCGTCGCTGCAGCGCGGTCTGCCGGACGGTCCAGCCGATCACCCCGTCCCGGTGCAGGGCCACCGTGCTGCGGCGCACCGATCCCGCGCGCACCACCAGGTAGTGCCCGGCCCGGCCGTGGCCCAGCCCGCGGAAGGCGTCCACGGCCCAGCAGGTCCCCAGCGGCCCGCCCACCAGCAACAGCACGACGGCCGCGAGCAGCGCGGCATCGAGGCCGGTGAGCAAGCCGATCCCGGCGAGCACCGTCGCCGGACCGACCACGGCGAGCACCGCCCGGCGGACCCGGCGGCCGCGGGCGGCCCGTGGGTGCGCGGTCAGCGCCGCCGCGGTGGGGGCCGGGGACTGCCCCAGCACGACGGCGACGACGCGCTCGGCGAGCCGCCGCGGCGCCGTCGGGAGCAGGGTGCGGTGCTCGGTGCTCTCCGTGCCGCCGACCAGCAGACCCGTGGCGACGGCGTCGACCCGGGCGGCGCCGGCCAGCCGGGCGCCCAGCGGCTCGACCAGCTCGATCCCGACCAGCCTGCGCTCCTCCAGCGAGATCGACCGGGTGACGAGCCCGCCGCGGCGCACCCGGAGGACCTCGCCGGGTTCGCGGTCCAGCCGGAACCCGCTCCACGTCTCGACGTACAGCGCGGACGTGACCAGCGCCCCCAGCGGCAGGATCGCCACCGCGGCCAGCCACACCGGCGGGTCCAGCAGCCCGACGACCAGGGCCGTGACGGCGAGCCCCAGCATCGGGGTGGCCGCCGTCAGGGGGCCGAAGCGCAGCCAGCGCGGGTCCAGCTCGGCGATCCGGCCGTCGGCGGGACCCGCGGGCGGGCCGCCCGCGGAGCGCATCCGGTCCAGCAGCAGGGTGCGCAGCCGATCGGCGTCCATCCGGTCCACCGGGCGCAGGGACAGCGTGGCCTCGCCGTGGCCGCGCTGCTGTCCGGTGCCGATCCGCAGGGCCACCAGGCCGAACGCCCGCAGCACCGGCCCGGCGGTCACGTCGACCGCCCGGGCGCGCTCCAGCGACATGCTCCGCCTGCGCTGCCTCAGCAACCCGGTCCGCAGCTCCACACGGTCGGCCGTGACCCGGTACGCACAGCAGCGCCAGCGGGCCCACGACACCAGCACCGTCCCCGTGACCAGCGCGAGGGCCCCGGCGAGGGTCCAGAGCGCGGCGAGGCCCGCGTCGTCCGGCCTGCGGGTCGCGACGACGACGACCACCGCCGCCCCGACGACCGCGGCCGTCACCGTGGCGAGCACCGCCGAGACGGGCACGGTCCGGGGGTCCAACGACGTCCACGCCCCGGGGTCGGCGGTCCGCTCGACCTCCACCGTCCCACCCCCTCGCGCTCCGTGTCCCGTGCCGTCGGCACCGTCGGCGCTCCACTGTGACGCACCCGGCGTCGCGGGGCGAGCGGCGGGTGGCGCCCGTCGTTCACAGTCGTGAACGACTTCCCCGGATCGGGTCACGGGCCCGCGCCTGCCGGGGATCCTGCCGTGCGTGGGATCACTCGTCGAACACGTGCGGTACGCGGAGGCGTTGTCCGCCAGGCGATCCGAGCTGCGCACCGAGCTCCGTGCGCTCGACGGCTGGCGGGCCGCGCTGCGTGCCGAGCTCGCCCTGGTCACCGTCGCGTCGCGCGCCGAGATCGGCAGGGCCCTGCTGCGCCAACGGGAACGCTGCGGCCCGTGGCTCGGCCGGGCGGGCGTGCCCGCGCTGGTGGCGCCCGCGCTGGAGCGCATGCGGTCGTGGCTCATCGGGTCAGCCCTCGCCGAGGCCTCGGCGGCGGTGTGCCGGGTCGCGGGCGGCGTGCTGGGGCCCGAACCGCTGCCCGTGGAGCTGATCCCGCCTGCGGCACACCGTGATCACCGCCCGACCCCGGGCGGGGTGCTGCCCGTGCCGCCGCGTCCCGTCGGCTGGCTGGAGGCGGTGGTGCGCTCCGGCGGGGGTGGCGCGGTGCGGGTCGCGCTCGTGCTCGCGGCGGGTGCGCCCGCGCTGGGGCTCGGCGTCGCGGGCGGGCGGATCCTGCTGCCGTTGACGATCGGCGTCGCGCTGGCGGCGGTGGTGCTGCTGGCTCGGCACCGGCGGGCGGCCGTGGAGCGGGAGCGCTGGGCGCACTGGGTGGACGCCGCGCTCGACGCCACGGTCGCGGCGGTGCGCGCCGAGCTGGACACCGCCCTCATCGGCCTGGAGCAGCGGTCCGCCCGGCTGCTCGAGCACCTGGCCGCCGAGCGGCGGTCCGCGATCACCGCCGAGCTGCGAGCCCTGGGAGGTTCCGATGCGCCCTGACCCGCCCGAACCCGTCCGGATCGAACCCCGCGAACCGGGCCCGCCAGGCTCCCCGGATGCGCCGGTCGTGCGGCGCGGGATCGGGCCCGCGGACCTGGACACCGACGCCGACGGGATGGCGGACACCGTCGCCGTCGTCGAGGGACCGGACCTGGTGCTGCACACCGATCTCGACGGCGACGGACTCGCCGACCGCACCCTCCGCCTCGGCCCCGCGACCCTCGCGCCGCGCGAGGTGCACTGGTGGGCGCCGTGGACCTGGTTCTCCGACGACTGAACCGACGAACCGAACCGACGAACCGAACCGACGAACCGAACCTGTGGACAACTCGGGCGATCCGGGGCCTGGCTCGCCGGATGGGTCGGCCGACGTCGCTACGGTGTCGTGGTGTCCGCTCCCCAGGTCGATCCCGAGTTCCGGGCCCTGCCGCTCGCCGCGCTCGCCGAGGCGGCCCTCACCCGTGCCCGCGCCCTGGGTGCCCAGCACGCCGACCTGCGCGTCGAGCGGCTGGTGACCCAGGCCATCTCGCTGCGGGACGGTGAGGTCACCGGTGCGTCGGACGGGGTCAGCACCGGCATCGCGGTCCGCGTGCTGGTCGACGGGGTGTGGGGCTTCGCCTCGCACGTCGAGCCCACCCCGCGGCAGGCCGAGGCCACCGCCGCGCGGGCGGTCGAGGTGGCCCGCACCCTCGCGCTCGTCGCGCGGGAACGGGTGGAGCGGGCCGCCGAACCCGTGTACGCCGGGGCGGAGTGGGTGTCGGCCTACGAGATCGACCCGTTCACGGTGCCCACCCGCGAGAAGGTCGAGCTGCTCACCGAGCGCTCGCGGCGGCTGCTGGCGAGCGACGGGATCGACCACGTGCAGGTCGGCGTCACCCAGGTGCGCGAGTGCAAGTTCTACGCGGACCTCGCGGGCACCACCACGCTGCAGCAGCGGGTGCGGATCTCCCCCGGGCTCACCGTCACGACCGTCGACCCGGGCGCAGGCAGCTTCGAGACGATGAGCACGCTGGCCCCGCCCGCGGGCCGCGGCTGGGAGTACCTCACCGGGACCGCGTGGGACTGGGAGTCCGAGCTGGCGGAGCTGCCGGAGCTGGTGGCGGAGAAGACCAAGGCGCCCTCGGTCGAGCCCGGCGCCTACGACCTGGTGATCGACCCCACGAACCTGTGGCTCACCATCCACGAGTCCGTCGGGCACGCCACGGAGTACGACCGCGCGATCGGCTACGAGGCGGCCTACGCGGGCGGGTCCTTCGCCACCCCGGACCTGCTCGGCACGCTGCGGTACGGCTCGGAGCTGATGCACGTCACCGGGGACCGGACCGTCCCGCACGGGCTGTCCACCATCGGGTACGACGACGACGGTGTGGCCACCGGCGAGTGGGACCTGGTGAAGGACGGCACACTCGTCGGGTACCAGCTGGACCGCACCTTCGCGCCCCGGCTGGGCCTCGAGCGCTCGAACGGCTGCGCCTTCGCCGACTCCCCGCACCACGTGCCGATCCAGCGGATGGCCAACGTCTCGCTGGCCCCGGACCCGGTGCGGGACACCAGCACCGAGGAGCTGATCGCGCAGGTGGACCGCGGGATCTACGTCGTCGGCGACCGCTCCTGGTCCATCGACATGCAGCGCTACAACTTCCAGTTCACCGGGCAGCGGTTCTACCGGATCGAGGGCGGGCGGCTCGCAGGCCAGCTGCGAGACGTCGCCTACCAGGCCACCACCACGGACTTCTGGGGCGCGCTCGCCGGCATCGGCGGCCCGTCCACCTGGCGGCTGGGCGGCGCGATGAACTGCGGCAAGGCCCAGCCGGGCCAGATCGCCCCGGTCAGCCACGGCTGCCCCAGCGCCCTCTTCCGCGGCATCTCCGTCCTGAACACCCACGAGGAGGGGTAGTGCTCCGTCCGAAGGGGTTCGCCCCACACCTCGACGGCCCAGACGCCCGCAGGCGGCGTTGCCGCCCGGGCCGAGTACGTCCAGTACGCGACCCGGGCGGCGCCTTGCCTGCGAACGCCTGGATCCGACGATGCCCGAGACAACCCCTCCGGACGGAGCACTCATGATTCCGCAGGAGATCGTCGAGCGCACCCTGGCCGAGGCGCGGCACCTGCTCGGCTGCGCGGTGATCGTCACCGAGACCAGCGAGGCGGTGCTGCGCTGGGCCAACTCCACGATGACGACGAACGGGCTCAGCACGTCGTCGGGCATCACGGTGGTGGCGTTCGTGGACCTGCCGGAGGGGACCGCGGCGGGCACGGTGCGGCTGGGCGAGGTCGTCACGGACCCGGCTCGGCTCGCGGACCTGGTCGCGGCGGCCGAGCGCAGCGCGCGGGAGGCGGGCCCGGCCAAGGACTCGGCGCCGCTGCCCGAGCCCGCGGGGACCGACCCGGCGTGGGGGGAGCCCGGCGCCCGCACCTCGATCGCCGTCTACGCCGACCTGGCCGAGGGACTGGCCGAGGTGCTCGCGGGCCCGGTGCGGCACTTCGGGTTCGCCGACCACTCGCTCACCACGAGCTGGCTGGGCACGTCCACGGGCGTGCGCAGGCGCTGGGTCCAGCCCACCGGCTCGGTGGAGCTGAACGCGAAGTCGAGCGATTCGTCCGCCTGGACCGGCAAGGCCACCGTGGACTACAGGGACGTCGACATCCGCGCGCTCGCGGCGGAGGCCGAGCAGCGGCTCGCGTGGGGTGCGCGGAAGGTCACCCTGGAACCGGGGCGGTACGAGACGCTGCTGCCGCCGTCGGCGGTGTCGGACATGCTCGTCTACCTGGGCTGGTCGATGGAGGGCCGCGCCGCGCAGGAGGGGCACAGCGCGTTCACCGGGAAGGCCGCGGTGGGTGAGCGGCTCACCGACCTGCCGCTCACCCTCTACTCGGACCCGGCGGAGCCCGGCCTGGAGTACGAGCCGGTGGTGATCGCGGGCGGGGGCACCTCGGTGTTCGACAACGGCGCCCCCACCCGGCGGGTGGACTGGATCCGCGAGGGTGTGGTCCACGAGCTGCAGTACACCCGCGCGGAGGCCGCCGAGTTCGGCACCGTCTTCACCCCCGGCGGGGACAACATGCTGCTCACCGGCGGCTCAGCGGCGTCGGTCGAGGACATGGTCGCGCGCACCGAGCGGGGTCTGCTGCTGACCTGCCTCTGGTACATCCGCGAGGTGGATCCGGCCACGCTGCTGCTGACCGGGCTGACCAGGGACGGCGTGTACCTGGTGGAGGACGGCGAGGTCACCGCGGAGGTCGACCACAACTTCCGGTTCAACTACTCGCCGCTGGACATGCTCCGGCGGGCCACCGAGGTCGGCGCCACCGCGCCCGCGCTGCCGCGGGAGTGGAAGGACTGGTTCACCCGCTGCCGGTTCCCGCCGATGCGAGTCCCGGACTTCCGGATGAGCTCGGTCTCCCTCGGGCGCTAGTGTCCCGCACCGCAGATCCGCCGCACATCTCGACGGCCCAGGCCCACGCAGGCGGCGTTGCCGGTCCGGCGAGTACACCCGGTACGAGCCTCGGACCGGCTGCCTGGCCTGCGTGAACCTGGATCCGCCGATAGACGCGACGGACTCGCGGTGCGGGACACTAGGTCGTAGACACGGCCTCGCCAGACGCCTGGATCTCCGGCCGGCCCGGATCCGTCGGAACACCCGTGGGCGCCTGGATCCGTCGGAACACCCGTGGGCACTGTCAGCGGCCCAGGTGCTCGTCGAGGAAGGCCTCGACGAGCGGGTTCACGAGGTCCGGTCGGGTCACCGGCGCGAGGTGGCCACCGCCGGCCAGCTCGACGCGGCGCCAGTCCGGCCGTGCCGCGCTCAGCAGGTCCGCGACCTCGCGGATGGGGGCGAGCGTGGCGGGGTCCAGAGCCAGCAGCGTGGGGGCAGGGGCGGTGGCGACCTCGGCGAGGGTGAGTGCGGGATCCGTCATCGCGTCCCACTCCGCGAGCCTGCTCTCCAGGCCGGCCGTGACGTTCGCCCGGTGCTCGGGGCTCAGGCCCGCCCACCCGTCCGGGCCGATCCAGAACTCGACCGAGCCCCGGGCACCCTCCTCCAGCTCGCCCGCCTCGAGGCACGCCCGCATCCGTTCCCGCTCGCGCAGGACGGCCCTCCAGGAGTCGGTGCCGCCCGCGGAGAGCAGCGCGAACGGCGTCGGGTCGAACACGGCGAGGGCGGCCACCCGCTCATCGAGCTCGACGGCGGCGCGCAGCGCGATCGCCCCGCCGAAGGAGTGCCCCACGATGCCGATCCGCTCCTCCCGCCCCGCGGTCAGCGCGTGCACCAGGCGCACCTGGTCGGCCAGCGTCTGGCGGCGCCCGGCCGACCATGCCGGAGTGTCCCCGCGGCCGTAGAGGTCGACCGTCAGGACGCGGTAGCGGTCCGACAACCGCGCGGCCAGCCCGGACCACAACCACCGCCGCGCGGCGCGACCCAGCAGCACCACCGGCGGGCCTGCGCCCTCGCGGTCCATGTCCACCGCGACGACGCCCCGTCGTACGAGCACCATTCCCTGCCGACCCCCCGGGCAGGGGGTTCGTCCGGAACCGGTATGCCGTTAACCGAGCAGCGCGCCAGCGGGCCGTCCACGCTCGGGCCTGCGGTCGGGGCCGGCCGTCCGTCAGCCGAGCAGCGCGCCCAGGGGACCGCCCACGCCCACGCCGGCGGTCGGGGTGCAGGGCCCGCCGTCAGCCGAGCAGCGCGCCCAACGGGCCGCCCACGCCGCCGTCAGCCGAGCAGCTCGCCCAGTCGGTCGAGCAGGTCGTCCACGCGCGCGTCGCCGGTCAGCGGCGCGCCGGTCAGGGTGCGCAGGTAGAGCCCGTCGCCGACCAGCTGGACGAGCCAGGCGAGCACCGGGTCGTCGATCTGGGTGCGCAGGGCGGCGAGGCCGTCGGCGTCGACCGAGGCGAGAGCGCGGCGGGCGGCCTCGCCGGTGGTGCTGCCGTCGGCGATCCGCAGGGTGGCCAGGTAGGTGCGGGTGAGGCCCGCCGGTGACTCGGCGCCGGGCACCGAGGTCTTCAGGTAGTAGGCGACGGCGCCGCCCGGGTCCTCCCGCATCAGCGCGACGTCCGTGGCGCTGCGCTCGCGGAGCCGGGTGAGCAGGCCTTCGGCCAGGGCCTCCTTGCTCCCGAAGTGGTAGAGCAGGCCGCCCTTCGAGACATCCGCCGCCGCGGCGACGGCCTCGAGGGTGGCGCTGGCCGGGCCCGCGTCGATCAGCAGCGTCTCGTAGGCGTCCAGGACGCGATCGCGGGCGGTCGACACCGCCGCACCCTATCGGCGTGCGCGGGCTCACCCCGGGAATGGCCGGCGGCCCCGCTCCGTTCCGACTACTGTACCGTCTGGACGGTTTAGTGAATCGACACTGTCCGGACCGCCCAGACGGTTGACCCACCCACGCTCGATCGCGCCGACGAGGCGCGCGCAAGGACGTAGCCCCATGACCGCCCTCCTCCCCACGACCCGCACCGCCACCCCGGCTCCCGAGCGCGCGGGCGTCCGCGCCTGGCTCGCGCTCGCCGTGCTGTTCCTGCCCACGTTGCTGGTGGCGATCGACAACACCGTGCTCGGCTTCGCGCTACCCGCGATCAGCCGGGCGCTGCGCCCCGAGGCGACCACCCTGCTCTGGATCGTCGACGCGTATCCGCTGGTCCTGGCCGGTCTGCTGGTGACCATGGGGACCCTCGGCGACCGGATCGGGCGCCGCAGGCTGCTGATCGTCGGGCTCGTCGGGTTCGGTGGCGTGTCCGCGCTGGCGGCCTTCGCCACGGACGGCGGCCACCTCGTCGCCGCCCGCGCGGCCCTGGGCTTCTTCGGTGCCATGCTCATGCCGTCGGTGCTGGCGATCCTGCGCACCGTCTTCGTCGACCGCACCCAGCGCCGGTTCGCCCTGGCGGTGTGGGCCACGGCGTTCGCGGCGGGTGCCGCGCTCGGCCCGATCGTCGGCGGCCTGCTGCTGCAGCACTTCTGGTGGGGCTCGGTCTTCCTGGTGAACGTGCCCGTCGTCCTGGTGGTGCTGGTGGCGGTTCCGCTGCTGCTCCCCGAGTCGCGGGTGTCCGCACCCGGGCGGCTCGACCTCGTCGGGGTGGCCCTGTCGCTGCTGGCGGCGGTGCCCGGGGTGCTCGCGATCAAGCTGGTCGGGGAGCACGGGTTCACCGTCGGCGTGGTCGTCGCGGCCACCGTGGCGGTGGCGGCGGGTGCCCTGTTCGTCCGCCGGTGCCGCGACCGCGCCGCGAGCGGGCGGCAGCCGCTGATCGACCTCTCGCTCTTCGCGACGCCGGTCGTGCGGGTGTCCGTGTTGGCGAACGCCACGACGATGTTCGCCTTCACCGGCCTGCTGTTCTTCTCGGCGCAGTACCTGCAGCTGGTGCTCGGGCGCTCGCCGTTGCAGGCCGGGCTCGTGCTGGTCCCCGGGATGGCCGCGACGATCGTCGCCGGCCTCGGTGCCGCGGCGCTGGCCCGCCGGTTCCCCCTGCGGGTCCTGGTGCCTACGGGTCTGCTCGTGGCCGCTGCGGGCTACCTGCTGTGCACCCGACTCGGCGTCGGCTCCGCGGAGACGCTGTTGCTGGTCGCCACCGTGCTGATCGGCGCGGGCATCGGGCTCTCGGAGACGATCACGAACGACGCGATCCTCGCCGCCGCGCCCGCCGACCGGGCCGGAGCGGCGTCCGCGGTCTCCGAGACGGCCTACGAGCTCGGCGCCGTGCTGGGCACGGCGGTCCTCGGCAGCGTGCTGAGCGCCGTGTACCGGGCCGCGGTCGTGGTGCCCGCCGAGGCGGCGCCCGGCGTCGCGCTCGGCTCGGCCGCGCGGGACACCGCGGCACAGACCCTCGGCGGCGCGGTGGACGTGGCAGGTGGCCTGCCCGGGCCGGTCGGCGACGCGCTGCTGGGCTCGGCCCGCGAGGCCTTCGCCCTGGGCGTCGACGTGACGGCGGGGGTCGGCACCGCAGCCCTGCTGCTGGTCGCGCTGACCGTCGTCCGGGGCCTCGGCGCCCGGTCATGATCGCCGGTTGCGTGCTCTCAGCGCTCCGTCCACCGCGCTGAGCGCACGGAACCGGTGATCATGCAGCGCTGAGAGCACGAAACGTGCCCGGGGTGGGGCGGGCCGCGCTGAGAGCACGAAACGTGCCCGGCCGGGGTGGGCGCGGCGGGCAAAGTCGCAGGGCTACCCCGGTCGGCGAGCCGGGAAACGTCCGTTCGGCGCATCCGGCCGTCGTGTGGCGGGGTCCGCCCGGCGCGTCGCACCGGGGCGGGCGCACCCCGGCCAGCACCATGGCCGTTGAACCTCGGGTCGACGACGTTGGACCCAGGCAACCGCGCCACCGGCGTCGCGGACGATGAGTGCGAGGAGGTCGGATCGTGTCCCTGGATGCCGTGAGCGCGTACACACTGGTGATCGGCGACGAGGACGGCCCTGCCGACGTGCAGGTCCACAGTTCCGCCGACAGCGCCTGGCAGGCCCTCGACGCCGAGATCCGCGAACGCTGCGGGATGCGGCCCCGCCCGCGTCGGGTCACCGACCCGGACGCCGCGGCCCGGCTGGCCGACGCCTGGCGCGCGGTCGAGCCCGAGACCCGTTTCTGGCAGGTGCAGGCCCACCGGCTGCCGATCCTGCTGCCCGCGATCGCGCACGCCCCCGCTCGGTCGAACGTCCGATCAGGGGTGCTGCGATCGGCCTGAAGAGGCCGGGAATTGCTGCTCCACCGGGCATGGTTGCGTATTTCAAATTCGTAAGCGTATGCCCGATTTCACACGGTCGTCATGCCCGCGTCGCACCGTCGAACCACCGTCGTCCGGCGTCCCGGTCCGTCCGCGGCGCCGGTGAAACTCGTCTGAGCTGCGAAGTCCGAGGTCGGGGCGTCGTCGGTACGATCTGTATCGATTCCATGATCGGTGTTGTGAGCCGATCGACAGTTCACGCCCATGTTTGTGAGCGGATTCGACCGGTAACCTCCGTAGTCATCTTTCCCCGTTACAGCCTCGTCCCGACCAGGCGAGGTTGAGCCAGCATTTCCGCGGGCCGGTTGACGGGGACCGGCCAGGCAGGAGACACGGATGACCGCAGCGACCGTTCCCGGGATCGACGATGCGCCCACGACCAACGCGCGCCTGCTGTCATGGGTGCGTGAGATCGCCGAGCTGACCCAGCCGGACGCGGTCGTCTGGGCGGACGGCTCGGACGCCGAGTGGGACCGACTCACCAGCAAGCTGGTCGAGGCGGGCACCTTCACGAAGCTGAACGAGGAGAAGAAGCCCAACAGCTTCTACGCCGCCTCGGACCCGGACGACGTCGCGCGGGTCGAGGAGCGCACCTTCATCTGTTCCGCGACCGAGGACGGGGCGGGCCCGACGAACAACTGGGCCGACCCGGCCGAGATGCGCGCCACGCTGAAGCCGCTGTTCGCGGGCTCGATGCGGGGCCGCACGATGTACGTGGTGCCCTTCTGCATGGGCCCGCTGGACGCGGACGAGCCGATGCTCGGCGTGGAGATCACCGACTCCGAGTACGTCGTGGTCTCGATGAAGATCATGACCCGCATGGGTGCCTCGGTGCTGCCGCTGCTGGACGGCCCCGCCGGGGACAAGTTCGTGCCCGCGGTGCACTCGGTCGGTGCGCCGCTGGAGCCGGGCCAGGCGGACGTCGCCTGGCCGTGCAACGAGACGAAGTACATCGTCCACTACCCGGAGACCCGGGAGATCTGGAGCTTCGGCTCCGGCTACGGCGGCAACGCCCTGCTGGGCAAGAAGTGCTACGCGCTGCGGATCGCCTCCGCCATCGCGCACGACGAGGGTTGGCTCGCCGAGCACATGCTGATCCTCAAGCTGATCAGCCCGGAGGACAAGGCGTACTACGTCGCCGCGGCCTTCCCGTCGGCCTGTGGCAAGACCAACCTCGCGATGCTCCAGCCCACGATCCCGGGCTGGCGCGCCGAGACCGTCGGGGACGACATCGCCTGGATGCGCTTCGGGGCCGACGGCAGGCTCTACGCCGTCAACCCGGAGTTCGGCTTCTTCGGCGTCGCGCCGGGCACCAACTGGAAGACCAACCCCAACGCGATGCGCACCATCGAGGCGGGCAACGCACTCTTCACGAACGTCGCCCTGACAGACGACGGAGACATCTGGTGGGAGGGCCTGGAGGGCGATCCCCAGCACCTCACCGACTGGAAGGGCAACGACTGGACGCCCGAGTCCGGGACGGACGCCGCGCACCCGAACTCGCGCTACACCGTGCCGATCGCGCAGTGCCCGGTCGTCGCGCCCGAGTGGCAGGACCCGCAGGGCGTCCCGATCTCGGCGATCCTGTTCGGCGGCCGCCGCAAGACGACCGTCCCGCTGGTCTCCGAGGCCCGCGACTGGCAGCACGGCACCTTCCTCGGCGCGACCATGTCGTCGGAGAAGACCGCCGCCGCCACCGGTGGCCTCGGCCAGGTCCGGCGCGACCCGATGGCGATGCTGCCCTTCCTGGGCTACAACGTCGGCGACTACTTCCAGCACTGGGTGAACGTCGGCAAGGGCGCGAACGCGGACAAGCTGCCGTCGATCTTCTACGTCAACTGGTTCCGCCGCGGTGAGGACGGCCGCTTCCTGTGGCCCGGGTTCGGCGAGAACAGCCGCGTCCTCAAGTGGATCATCGAGCGGATCGAGGGCAAGGCCGCCGCGGTCGAGACCCCGATCGGCCACGTCCCCACCCCGGACCAGATGGACCTCGAGGGTGTGGACGCCACCGTCGAGGACGTCGCCGCGGCCCTGGCCGTGGACGTCGAGGAGTGGAAGCAGGAGATCCCGCTGATCGAGGAGTGGTTCGCCAAG
>Ga0070671_100000108_pt1 | contig 52691 bp, 48 predicted proteins | sample KBSS73metaG_FD_65341 | JGI IMG/M metagenome (GOLD analysis project Ga0070671, IMG submission 65341) | Switchgrass rhizosphere microbial communities from Kellogg Biological Station, Michigan, USA - KBS S7-3 metaG | ecosystem: Host-associated > Plants > Roots > Rhizosphere > Soil ...
GTGAGCGACCTGGAGCAGATGTTCATATTGGGGGATCCGCCGAATTACAACCCCACGAAGCAAGAGAGCATCGCTGCCGAGGCCCGCCGGATCGGTGTGAGCCCGGCGGCGCTTATTTATGACGCGCTGCTGCGCCGGGATGGGCATGAGGTGCTCTACAGGCCCATGGGCAATGACGAAGGCGAGCGTTTCCAGTCTGTCGGGCGCAATCTGTTGAAAACCGAGCTCACAATCCTCGGTCTGGGTGATGGTGGCGCGCACTACTCCATGATTTGCGATGCCGCATATTCGACGTATCTGCTGACGTACTGGACTCGCGATGCGACGCCGGATCGGCAGTTGCCACTGCCATGGGCTATCAAGAAGCTTTGCCAGGAACCGGCGGCGGCCGTCGAGTTGAACGATCGAGGGCTGCTCAAGGCGGGCTACAAAGCGGACGTGAACGTGATCGATTTCGATCGTCTGCATCTGCATGCGCCGCGGGCCACCTACGACCTGCCGGCGGGTGGCCGCCGATTGAGTCAGAAGGCGGGCGGGTATGAAGCCACGATCGTGACCGGACAGATCACCTATCGGGAGGGGGAGGCGACGGGCGTGCTGCCCGGCCGTCTCGTGCGTAGCTGCCGCCACGGGTTGATTTGACCCCATGGATACCATCTGTGAAAATCAGAATACTGTTCATATAAATGAACACGGTCCTTCCCCGGGAAACCCATGAATTTTGGCTTCAGTTCCGCAGATGACGCGTTCCGCAACGAGGTGCGGACGTTCATCCGTGGCCATCTGCCGCCCGATATCGCCCTCGACGTGCACCATTGGTTCAACCCGCAGCTGGCGAATTATCGCCGCTGGCAACGGATTCTGAGCGAGCACGGTTGGGGCGCGCCGCACTGGCCGAAGGCGTACGGCGGCACCGACTGGAGCCCGGTCCGCAAGCACATCTTCATGCAGGAGCTTTACGCGGCGGATGCCCCCGATGCCGGCTGGCAGGGCATGTTCATGCTGGCTCCCGTGTTGATCGAGTTCGGCTCGCAGGCTCAGCGGGCCCGCTTTCTGCCACCGATGCTGCGCGGTGAGGAGCTGTGGTGTCAGGGATTCTCGGAGCCCGGAGCGGGGTCCGATCTGGCGAGCCTCAAGACCTCGGCGACGCTCGAGGGCGATGAGTATGTCATTACCGGCCAGAAGATCTGGACCAGCGATGCTCCCCATTGCGACTGGGGCTTCTTCCTGGTCCGCACGGATCCCACGGTCAAGCCCCAACGAGGGCTGTCTTTTATCCTGGTGCCCACCAACGCGCCGGGGCTGACTTTCAGGCCTATCCGCACGATTGACGGCCGCTCAGAGCTCAACGAGGCGTTTCTCGACAAGGTGCGCGTGCCGCGCGAGAACCTCGTGGGGGAGCCCGGCATGGGATGGACCTATGCAAAGTTCCTGCTGGAGAAGGAGCGCACCACGAGCGCATTCCTCTACTTCAACCAGCGACAGTTTGCGCGCGCTAAGTCGATCGCCTCTGAGGTTACAGTCGGCGGCGTACGCCTCATTGATACCCCGGCCTTCGCGCACAAGGTGGCGCGGATCGAGGCGGATCTGATGGCGCTCGAATGGTCGGTGCTGCGGATCCTGGCCGAAGAAAAGAACCGGCATAACCTCGACGCAGTCGTATCCGCTCTGAAGATTCGCGGCTCCGAAATGCAACAGCGGGTCACCGACCTGCAGATCGAGGCTTTGGGACCGCTTGCCGCACGACGCTACGAGGATGCGTTCGTGCCGGCCGATGCGCCCTGCGAAGGCCCGAACTGGCCGCCGTTTACCATAGGATCGTCAAACCTGTTCCTGAACACACGCGCCGCGACCATTTACGGGGGGTCGCGCGAGATCCAGAAAAACATCATCGCCAAGCTGCTCTTCGGGAGCTGAGCGAGCGCCATGGATCTGACACTCACCGATGAACAGGAGATGTTGCGCGACGGGCTCGCACGCTTTATCCAGGAAAGCTACACCTTCGAGAAGCGTCGTGCGCTCATCGGCAGCGACCAGGGATTCGGTTCGGAGCATTGGCGTACATTTGGGGACCTGGGATGGCTGGCGCTGGGTCTGCCCGAGGAGGCCGGAGGCATCGAGTGCTCGTTCGTCGAGCTGGCCCTGGTCATGGAGGCCTTCGGGTCTGGCCTGGTCCTGGAGCCCTACGCATCCAACGTCGTGTTGTCATCTCGCATTCTGGCGCGCGCGGACAATGCGGCGCTCTGCCGTGAAACTTTGTCTGGGATGGCTGAAGGGAAGGCGCGGGTGGCCCTGGCCCACTCGGAGCCGCAAACCCGCTATGCACTCGACGATATCCGAACCACCGCGCAGCCGGGCGACGGCGGTTATGTCCTGCGGGGGACCAAATTCCTGGTGTTGGATGGACCTTCCGCGGACAAGCTGATCGTCTCCGCGCAACTGGCGGGCTCGATCGCGCTCTTCCTGCTCGATCGAGGCACCCCCGGCGTGAAGTTCTATCCGTACCGCCTGTTGGATGACACGTTCGCAGCCGACATTGTGCTGGATGACGTACGTGTAACCACCGCCGAGCTACTGACGCGCTCGAACGTCGTAGCCATCCTGGAGGAGGCGCGGGACCGGTTCATACTTGCGAAGGTTGCGGAAACCCTGGGTGGTATGGAGCGTGTGCTGCAGATTACAGGCGAGTACGTGCGCTCGCGTTCTCAGTTCGGTCAGCCTCTGTTCAGGTTTCAGGCGACACAACACCGGCTCGCGGAGATGTTCGTCGAAGTCCAGGAGACCCGCTCCATTCTCTATTGTGGCCTCGCCCATATTGACTCGGAGGCGCCGGCGCGCCGGCGCGCCATCTCAGCGGCCAAAGTTGTAGCGACCAACGCCGGACGCATCGTGGGTGGCCTGGGGATCCAGCTGCATGGGGGCATGGGCATGACCGAGGAGTATAGCGTCGGCCACTACTTCAAGAAGTTCATCACGACCGAAAAGCTTTGTGGCGATACGGACTACCATCTGGTCCGCCTCGCGGAGAAAACATGAATTTTTCAGATTATCGAGCGATCGCCTTCCGCCGCGATGGGCGCGTCCTGCACGCCACCTTCAACCGGCCCGACACGCTGAATGCGTTCAATGAAGAGCTGGAAGATGATGTAAGTCGTTTGTTCGTGGACGTGGCGGCGGACGATGAGACGGCTGTACTGATCCTGACGGGCGCCGGGCGGGCCTTCAGCGCAGGCGGTGATTTCGAGCAGATGCAGAGGGCTATCGACGAACCCGATCTGTTCCTCAAAGGGGCCGAAAACGGCAAGCGCATGCTCTTCGCGCTCCTCGACTGTCCCAAACCTATCATCGCCAAAGTCAACGGCGCCGCGATGGGCCTCGGTGCCACGATCGCATTGTTCTGCGACATCATCATTGCCGCGGAGCACGCCAAAATCGGCGATCCTCACGTCAGGGCCGGCTACGCAGCGGGTGATGGGGGCGCGGTGATCTGGCCACAGCTGATCGGGTACGCCCGCGCTAAGGAATATCTGATGACAGGTGATGCGCTCACTGGCGAAGAAGCCGCGCGAATCGGCTTGATCAATCGAGCGGTATCCGCCGCCAATCTGGATGGCGTCGTCGACGAGCTGGCGCAGCGGTTGGCGAAGGGCGCCTCACGGGCGATTCAGTGGACCAAACTCGCGGTCAATATCAGACTGAAGCAGGTTGCCCACGCGGTCCTCGATGCGTCCTTCGCGTACGAAGCGCTCTCCAATCTGACTGAGGACCACCAGGAAGCCGTGAACGCGTTCCGGGACAAGCGCCCGCCACGCTTTACGGGAAAATAGCCTCACCGACATGAGCGAGATTGACATGACAGATCGCTATGCACGATATGAACAACTGAAGTTCGATCGTCCCCACCCACGAGTCCTGAGAATCACGATCGCCTCTCCGCTGAAGCTGAACGCCATGACGCAGACGCTGCATCGCGAGTGCTCGGAGATCTGGCGCGACGTCGACACCGATCCGACGGTCGCGGCGGTCATCATCCGAGGCTCGGACAAGGCGTTCTCCGCGGGCGGCGATCTGACGCATGAGCGCAAAGTCTGTGACGACTACGACCTGCGGATGCAGGCGATGAAGGAGTCGCGCAATCTCGTTTACAACATGATCGAGTGCTCGAAACCCATTGTCAGCGCGGTCCGTGGGTGGGCAGTGGGTGCGGGAATCGCGTGCGCGCTGTTGGCCGACATTTCCATCGCCGCCAAGGACGCGATGTTCTCCGATGGTCATGCGAAAATCGGCGTGGCCTCGGGTGATCACGCAACCATACTCTGGCCGCTGCTGTGCGGAATGGCGCGCGCCAAATATTTCCTGCTGCTCTCGGAGCCGTTCTCCGGGCAGCAGGCCGCCGAAATGGGCATTGTCTCGTTGGCCGTGGACGCCTCGGAGCTGGATGCGAAATCGGTGGAGATTGCCACGCGCCTTGCCCAGTTGGCGCCCGCCGCCACCCGCTGGACCAAGTACACCCTGAATCACTGGTTGCGGCAGGCCGGACCCATATTCGATGCCTCGCTGGCATTGGAGTTCATCGGCTTCGCAGGCCCGGAAGGAAAGGAGGGAATAGACGCGTTCCTGCAGAAGCGCCCGCCCAGCTTCCCTGTTGATACCAAGGCCTGAGCGGCAGGAGCTGGGCATGATCCGTTGGCATGCGGCCCTGCAGACCCTGCGGGATCTCGCGGAGCGCAATGCCCATCTGCATGGCAATGACATCCATCTGATTTTCGGCGCGCACCGCTCCACGTTCCGGTCGTTTGCTGAGCGGTCGTTGCGCCTGGCGAGCTCGCTGTACGGGCTCGGCATGCGCTCGCAGGACCGGGTCGCGATGTTGGCGATGAACTGCGCCGAGTATCTCGAGGTGTACGGGGCCTGCGAGGTGGCGCCCTACATCATTGCGCCGGTCAATTTCCGGCTCGCCGCCCCGGAAGTCGAGTTCATTCTGCGCGATAGCGCACCTCGCGTTGTCATTTTTGAGCAGCAGTATGCCCAGCTGCTCGAGACATTGCGGCCACGACTGCCTGGCATCCAACACTACATTGCGATCGGCGCGCCGCCTGAAGGCCACGCCCCGGCGCACCGCTACGAAGAGCTGTTGACGAGCGCAGATCCGGCGGGCCCGCCGTTGCGCCCGCGGCCCGAGGATATCCATTCGATCACCTATACGAGCGGCACCACTGGAAAGGCGAAAGGCGCAATCCTCTCGCACGACTGCGTTCTGGCGCTCTTTGCGGCGTGGTCGTACGAGCTGGGTGCGGATCTCGGCCACAAGATCCTGCTGTCAATGCCATATTTTCACATCGGGGCACGTTCGCAGGGCGGTGCCATGACCTATCGTGGCGGCACCCTCGTCGTGCATCGTTCGTTCGATGCCCGTGAGATCGTGCAGACTGTGCAGCGCGAGCGGATTACGCAACTGCACCTCGCGCCCACCCTGATGCAGGCCGTCCTCGACCTTCCTGACATCGAACAGTTTGATCTGAGCTCGCTGCGTACGATCAACTACGCCGCCGCGCCGATGCCGCTCACCACGCTCAAGCAGGCAATGAAACGATTTGGACCGATTTTGATCAACGGCTACGGGCAGACCGAAGGTGCGGGCACGGTGTTGCGTAAGCACTATCATCGTCCCGAGGGCAACCCGAAGGATCTCGAACGACTGACTTCGGTTGGACAACCGGTGCTCGATACCCGCGTACGGGTCGTCGACGACCACGATCAGGATGTACCGCTGGGCGCCGTCGGTGAGCTGTGCCTGCACTCGCGACAAAACATGGTCGGCTACTGGAATAATTCCGCGGCCACTATCGAGGCGCTGCGCGACGGCTGGCTGCACACCGGAGACCTTGCCCGCCAGGATGAAGACGGTTTCATCTATCTCGTCGATCGAAAAAAGGACATGATCGTCAGTGGTGGCGAGAACGTTTACAGCCGCGAGGTGGAAGAAGCTCTCATGTCCCACCCGGCGGTTGCCGATGCCGCGGTGATCGGTGTGCCGGATCAGAAATGGGGCGAGGCGGTGAAGGGGGTCGTCGTCCGCAAGCCGGGACTCGAGTGTACGGCTGCGGAGGTCCTGGCTCACTGCCGCACGCTGATTGCGGGCTACAAGTGTCCGAAGACCCTGGAATTCGTCACCGAGCTGCCGCGGTTGCCCAGCGGCAAGGTCAGTAAAGTCCTGCTGCGCGAGCGCTACAGTCCCAAGGGGTAAATTTCACCCATGTCCGACATCCTGTTTGATGAGCCAATGGCGGGTGTTACCCGTCTTACCCTGAATCGGCCCGAGCAGCTGAATGCATTCACCTACGGGATGTATTCCGAGCTGCTCGCATTCCTGGAAAGATCACGCAACGACTCGAAGACGCGCGTCATCATTCTGACTGGTGCCGGAAGGGCGTTCTGCGCGGGCCACGACCTGCGCAGCGCGGGCGAGCCCGGTTGGGTCGACGACCCGGCCATGGGCAAAACGTATCGCGGCAAATACACGATTTCCGAGTTGAACCGTATCCCACTGCTGATGCGGCAGCTGCCGCAACCGATCATCTGCGCGGTGAACGGCGCGGCGGCGGGTATCGGCTATGCCCTGGCTCTGGCCGCCGACCTGTGTGTTGCCGGCAAATCCGCCAAATTCGTCAACTCGATTCACAACGCCGGGACGGGACATGAGCTCGGGCTGAGTTACATGTTGCCGCGCGCAGTGGGCACGCAACGCGCGGCCGAGCTGCTGCTGACCGCACGGCCGGTGCTGGCCGAGGAGGCAGAAAGAATCGGCCTGGTATTGCGGGCTGTACCGGATGACAAGCTGCTGGAGGCCGCCCTCGAGTTGGCCCGCGGGGTGCTGGTCAATGTGCCGATTGGCGTGTGGCTGACGAAACAGTCGCTCTGGCTGAACCAGGGCGTTGGCAGCCTCGAGGCGGCCATCGAGCTGGAAAGCCGCGCCGTGGCGATTGCCCAATCCACCGCCGATGCGGCGGACAAACGGGCCTCGTTCATGGAAAAGCGGCCACCGAAGTTCACCAACACCTGACCCTGCGCAGCGCTTGGCCCCGCGCAGCCGCCCCGGGGCTCGCGGATCCGCGGGCAGGCGCCGGGCCGCGGCCTATTTGACCGCTGGCCCACCATTCTAGTAAATTGAACAGCGTTCGTATATGGGAACAGTCTTACCATGATCGAATTGTCTCGCCGCGGGCGCGTCGCGGTGCTCACCCTCGCGCGCCCCCCGGTGAACGCCATCGACGACCAGTTGATCACTGCCCTGAACGGCGTGCTGGATCGCTTGAGCGGCGAGGCGGACTGGCAGGTCCTGCATATCCGTAGCACGCAGAAGGTGTTTGCCGCCGGCGCCGATCTGGATCTGATTCGCTCCTGGAAGGATGCCCCGTCGCCCGGCCGGGCGCTGTCGGCCTATGTCGAGCGGTTGCAGGCGCTGTATCAGCGAATCGAGCAACTGCCGCAGGTCACCTTCTGCGAGATTGCAGGGGCTGCGATGGGCGGGGGCTACGAGCTGGCGCTCGCATGCGATCTGCGTCTCGCCGCCGATGAGGCGAAGATAGGGTTGCCTGAGGTCGGGATCGGGCTCATTCCGGGAGCGGGCGGGACGCAACGCCTCACGAGGATATGCGGGCAGGGCGTCGCTTCCCGCATCATTCTCAGCTGCGAAGCGGTTGAAGGTCTGGTCGCGGCCAGCCTCGGCATGGTGCAATGGAGCGTGCCGCGCGCGCAGATCGAAGAGAAGGCCCGGTCGATCACGGACCGGATCGCGGCTTTGCCCGGGCACGCGTTGCGTGTCGCCAAGCAATGTATCGCGGCCTACGGAGGCAACGAGCTGCACGGGTATGTGCTCGAGCGTGAGTTGGGAGGTGCCCTGCTGGATTCGCCGCAGACGCAGGAACTGATCAGCGCATTCCTTGATCGCAACAGCAGCCGGCGCTGACCTCCCCGCCAACCCCCACCCACGAGACAGAAATTACATGTCAGATGCTATCGAGCTGAGTTGGAAACAGGCAACCGAGCTGTCAGGCAAGGTCGCGGTCGTGACGGGTTGCGCCTCCGGCATCGGGCGTGCGACGGCAAAACAGTTTGCCGCGGCGGGTGTCCGTGTCTACGCAGGCGATATCAACCAACGCGACGGAGCTGCCGTCATAGAGCAGATCCGCGCTGGCGGTGGCCAAGCCGATTTCCTCCCGCTCGATCTGACGCAGGGTGACTCAATCGATGCCTTCGTGGATGAGGTTAAACGCCGCAGCTCGGGCGAGATCGACATCATCGCGAGCGTCGCCGGCATTGACCGGATTGAGCCCTTTCTGAAGAACACACCCGACCTCTGGGACAAGATCATTCACGTGAACTACCTGGGTCCGGTGCGGATGATTCAGCGCTTCCTGCCCGCCCTCATCGAGCGCGGCAAAGGAGGGCGGATCATTACCATTTCCAGTGATGCCGGCCGCGTCGGCAGTACCGGGGAGGCTTTCTATTCGGGCAGCAAGGGGGCGGTCATCTCCTTCACCAAGGCGCTGGCGCGCGAGACGGCCCGGTATGGAATCAAGTGCAACTGTATTGCGCCGGGGCCGACCGACACACCGCTGTTCACGGTGCAGATGGAGGAAAAGCTGCGCGAGGCACTCGTCAAGGCCATCCCGTTACGACGAATGGCCAACCCCGTCGAGATCGCCAACACCATTCTGTTCTTTGCCAGCCCTGCGGCCGACTACATTACCGGTCAGGTGCTGAGCGTGAGCGGCGGTCTCACCATGCACGGCTGAGGTACACATGCAAGCGATCCTGATATCATCCAGCATGCCCAAGAACACCTCCAGCCGCCCGCCGGGCCGCGAAAACACCGGTCCCCGCTCTCTGACACGGCTGCTGGGCCTCTTTGACGCATTGGCGAAGTCCAGCAACGGATTGACTCTGGCGGAACTCAACTCGGTGCTCGACTCTCCCAAGAGCAGCCTGTTGAATCTGCTGCGGCCGCTGGTGGCGGAAGGTTACCTGAACCACGATAACGCCCGTTACCGGCTCGGGCCGACGATTTTCCGCCTGGCCGGGAACATCATGGCCGTGTGGAATTTTTCGAACGTCATTCGCCCTTATCTGGAAGAGTTGGCCGAGCGCTCGCACGAGTCTGTGTTCGTTGGAGTACTCGACCGCGCCGCTAAGGCGATCACCTATGTGGACAGCATCGACAGTCCGCACGCCATCCGGTATTCCGTGCCAGTCGGTGGGGTGCGGCCGCTGTACTGCACAGCAGCCGGGCGAATCCTGCTGGCCTTCGCGGACCAGGAGTTTCAGGACGAGTACCTGCGCACCACCAAACTCGAGGCCCAAACCGAGCGCACGGTGACGACGCGCAAGGGATTGCGTGCCGAGCTGGACGGGATCCTCAAGACACGTGTCTCGGTGAGCATGGGGGAAATGTTTCCCGAGTCAGCCGCTATCGCGGCCCCGATCTTTGGCGCCAACGGCAACATCGTGGCGGCAATGGCGATTGGCGGACCGTCGCAGCGCCTGCAGCCCAAGCTGGACGTCCTGATGCAAGTGATTGCCGAAGTAGCCACGCGCGCCTCGGGAATCGCGGCGCGTGGTGCTGCCGCCGCGGACATACAACTCAATCCTCCGGTTCACGGTGCGCCTGCCGGCACCGCTCCGAAGGCCTCTACATCGATGCCGCGAACCAGGGTCGCGGCATCCGAGTGACCTCGAGGTTGATGCTACTCAAATGCAACGGGATCCAGACGGTCAGATCAAACTCGAGCAACGCGATCACCTGCTGCTGATCGGGATCGACAGGCCCGAGAAGCGCAACGGCTTCACGCCCAAACTGTTCAGCGAGCTCGCCTCAGCGTATTCGCGCCTGGAGACTACACCCGGCTTGTGGTGTGCTGTCGTCCATGCCGAGGGAGATCATTTCACGGCTGGTCTGGACATGCCCAAGATTGCTCCCCTGCGCCGCGAGGGTAAACCGCTGATTCCTCCCGCGGAGGTCGATCCGTTCAATCTGCGTCCGCCGCTGCGCACGAAGCCCGTAGTAATCGCGCTGAAGGGCATCTGTTTCACCGTGGCCATCGAGCTGATGTTGGCCGCGGACATCGCGGTCGCAGCCGACAATTGCCGTTTCTCCCAACTGGAGGTGAAGCGCGGAATCATGGCGGGGTGCGGGGCTACCTTCCGGATGGTGCAACGCGCCGGATGGGGGAACGCGATGAAGATCCTCCTGACCGGAGACGATTTCACGGCCCAGGAAGCGCTGCGATACAACTTCGTCCAGGAAGTCGTGCCGGCGGGACAGGAGTTGCCGCGCGCGATCGAGCTTGCGGAGCGGATTGCCCGGCAGGCGCCACTGGCTGTCCAGGCAACGATGCAGAACGCCCGTCTCGCGGTCGATGAGGGTTGGCAGGCGGCTTACGCGGCAGTTGCCGAGACACAGCGCCGTCTTTATAACACCGAAGACGCCAAAGAGGGCGTGCAGTCGTTTCTGGAGAAGCGCGAAGCGCGCTTTACCGGACAGTAGCAGGGCGTAGCCGGCGGGCTATTTCAGCCCAATCAAACAACCATCATCCCGAAGTCGGACTTCGCGGCCCCGCAGCTGGGACAGACCCAGTCCTCAGGAATATCTTCCCAGCGTGTGCCCGGCGCGATCCCTTCGTCGGGCAACCCTTGCGCCTCATCGTAGACGAACCCACAGAAGAAGCACTGCCATTGCCGGCTGACCAAGGTGTCTGTGGCGCTCACGGCTTACGCCCACTCCAAAGGAAGCTCATAGATCGTGCCGTTGACTCCCGAGCTCATACCCACCCGGGCACCCGGCTTGAGGTGAAAATCGGGAATCCGTGGCAGCCATTCCTGGAGAAACACTTTCATCTCCGTGCGTCCCAGGTTCGACCCGGGGCAGCGGTGCGGACCATTGCCGAAGGTTGAATGGATGGGAGTGGGCCGCTGGAAGTCGACCTCGAGAGGGTTGGCAAACTTGCGCTCGTCGAGACCGTGCAAGGTCGTCGGCATGATGATCATATCGCCTGCTTTCAGCGCGATGCCCTTGTAGACGTAGTCTTCCGGTATGTAGCGGCCCTGGTTGACGATCGGAAAGCGGCGCAGGAGCTCGTCTACCGCCTTGGGAATCAACTCGGGCTTCTCTATCAGCTGGCGCCGATGTTTCTCACTGCGCGCCAGGAAATGCGCGGCGAATGACATCGCCGATGCCACGGTGTCCATCCCACCGATCAGGACCAGCGACACCATGCCGACAATTTCATCGTCCGTGAGAAGGCGGTCGTTGATCTTCGATTGTGTCAGCTTGCTGATGAGATCGTCGCCGGGCTTCGCACGCCGCTCGGCGATCTTCGCGGCGGAATAACCGAAGATCTGCCGGATGGTATTGTGCACATCATCGTGATGTTCGGGGCGGACCATACCGTCCGCCCACTTCAGCAACTGCTCACGATCGCTCGCGGGTACATCGACGATGCTCATGAATACTTCGATCGGCAGGTGTTGTGCGAACTCCGTGACGAACTCGCAGCCACCGCGCGGACGCAGTTCCTCCACGAGGCGGATCGCGAGCTGTCGCGCCTTGCTCTCGAGTGCCGCCACGCCCTTCGGGGAGAAGGTTGGATTGATCAGGGAGCGGTAAGCAGTATGCGCCGGCGGATCGGCGAAGATCGGAAACAGCGGAACGGCGCCCTGGCGACTCTTGGGCACTGTCAGCATACGGCTGGAGAAATGCGCGTAGTCCGCCAGGATGGCGTAGATGTCATCCCCACGGGTCGCCACCCAGTGCCCGCCGTTGCGCGGCGTCCAGAAAATGTCCGGGCAGCCCTGCTCATGCAGTTTTTTTAGCGACAGCTGGTAGTCGTCCTGCGCGCCCGGCGGGTTATATACGTCGAAATCGAGGACCAGGTGAGCCGGTACATGTGCCGGAACGGGTGCCGGAACTTGCGGTGATGCGGACTCCACGATCTATTCTCCTTCTCGCAGGCATGTGCCTGCTCTTTCAATCGACGATGCCGGCGGAGCGCCATCGCGAGACCTGTTCCGGTGAGGCCCACCCCTCGAGCGCACGGGTCGTGTTCTCGGGTGTGATAGCCGCCGGCGGGTCGGGTTGTTGGGGTTTCGTACGGCTGAAACGCGGTGCCGGAGCGGGTTGTACGATCCCGTCCACTTCAACAAAGGTGCCGCGCGCTACCAGATGAGGGTGGTGGGCTGCTTCGTCCCAGCGCAACACGGGCGCGACACAGGCGTCTGTGTTGGCAAACAGCTGCGCCCATTGATCGCGGGTACGCGTACGGAATTTCGCGGCGAACACGGATTTGGCGCGGGGCCAATTGGCCGGGTCCAGCTGCGGGCCCAACTCGGCCGGGTCGATCTGCAGCACCTCGAGGAGCACCCCGTAGAACTTGGACTCGATCGGGCCCACCGAAATCCATTGTCCATCCGCGCATTCATACACTTCGTAGAAATGCGAGCCGGAATCGGTGCTGTTGGCGCCGCGATCCGGATTGAGCATCCCTGCGGCAAGCATGCCGAAGAAGGTGGTCGCGAGCGAAGCTGTTCCATCCACGATTGCGGCGTCAACCACCTGTCCCTGTCCCGAGCTGCGCGCTTCCATGATGGCCGCCAGCAGACCCAGCGCAAGATAGAGGGATCCGCCGGCGTAGTCGCCGATCAGGTTGAGCGGAATCGAGGGTGGCGCGCCGCGTCGCCCGATGGCATGCAGCACACCGGTAATGGCGATGTAACCCAGATCGTGACCTGCCGTGTGGGCCAGGGGGCCCCGTTGTCCCCAACCGGTCATTCGGCCGTACACCAGCCGGGGATTGCTTCGCAAACACACTTCGGGCCCAAGCCCCAGTCGTTCGGTCACACCGGGACGGAAGCCTTCGATCAAAGCATCGGCCTGCGAGATGAGACTCAGGGCCATTTCGATCGCGCGCGGGTCCTTGAGGTCCAGCGCGATTGACTTACGGCTGCGCAACAACAGGTTGTACTCGAGCGGACGCTTCAGGCCGAGCTCGGCAGGCTCAGGGCGATCGATGCGCAGCACGGTCGCGCCGAGATCCGCCAGCAGCATGGCGCACATGGGTCCGGGCCCGACCCCCGCAAGCTCGACAATGCGCAGACCGGAAAGAGGACCCTGCCGCGTGCTCACCGCTTGCGCATCGCTTCCCATTGCTCGTCGGTCCAATCGTGCATGGCGCGGACGCTCGGTCCACCGACGCCCTGCATCCATCGTCCGCCGTCAATGACGATCAGATCGCCGGTGATGTAACCGGCCTCATCGGAGGCGAGATAAGCAAACAAGTTGGCGAGCTCGATGTGCTGGCCGACGCGGCGCAGGGGGATGCTCGCCTCCTGGGGCTCTACTTGAGACCCCGGAGGGTACAGGCGCTCCCACGCTCCGGCCGTTGGGAACAGCCCAGGAGCCACGGCGTTCAGGCGAATGCCATGCGGACCCCACTCAACGGCCAGACTGCGCGTCATCGCGACGATCCCGGCCTTCGCGGCAGCGGAAGGCGCAGTGAAGGCGGACCCCGTGAACGAGGGCGTCGTAGCGACGCTCAAAACCGTGCCGGCGCGCTTGGCTTCGATCCAACGAGTCCCACAAGCCACCGTACAGTAGAAAGAGCCGTGCAACACGATGTTGAGCACTGCGTCGATCGCCCGCGGCGAGAGCTTTTCAGTGCGGGCGATGAAGTTGGCCGCGGCATTGTTGACGAGGACATCAAGAGGCCCTCGCTCCCAGATCCGGCTCATCATGGATTCGACCTGATCAGCCGACCGTACGTCGCACTGCAGGGTCTCGATGCGTCCCCCGGTCTCTCCCGCCAGCTCGCTGGCCGCGGCATCGAGAACCTCGGTACGCCGGCCGCAGATCAGCAGCTCGGCTCCGAGCTGCAGGTAGCGGCGGGCGATGCTCTTGCCCAGCCCCGTGCCGCCGCCTGTGACGAGTATCTTCTTGCCCTTGAGGAGATCGGCTCTGAACATGTCCGTCTGACGAAATACCGGTAGTTGCGCCCGAATGCCGGGCATTAATATACTCGAACGACGTTCAGAAATACAGTAAGATGCCCCCGGGCACAGTGTACGCCGTACGGCGCGGAGCGCGCATGAGAGCTGATATGAGCAGCGCCCAGGATTGGGATGAGAGTTTCGATTTCGTCATTGTCGGCAGTGGCGGCGCCTCCATGTGCGCCGCGCTCGCGGCCAAGGCACTCGGCAAGCGCGCGCTGATCATCGAGAAGCTGGCCAAGGTCGGTGGCTCGACCGGGTACTCCGGCGGGGTCTGGTGGATTCCTGACAATCCGGTGATGAAGCGCGCCGGCGTGGAGGATTCCTACGAGCGCGCGCGCCAGTACCTCGATTCCGTCGCGACCTATCACGGCCCGGGCAGCTCGGATGCGCGGCGCGAGACCTATCTGCGCACTGGCCCGAAGATGGTGGAGTTCCTCGAGCGCTACGGCATGGCGTTCCAGTACGCGGACGGCTGGTCCGACTACTACGACGAGAAGCCGGGCGGTCAGCCGCGCGGCCGCTCACTCGTGGCACCGTTGTTCGATATCAATGAGCTGGGCGAGTGGAAAAACCGCCTGTCGATGTATCCGGGCATGCACCTGCCGATGGGATCGCAGGACTTTCCAACATTATTCCTGGCCAAGCGCACCTGGGCCGGCAAGCTGATGGCTCTGCGCCTGGCGGGCCGCATGTTGCGCGCCAAGCTCACCGGAAAGGATCTGCGCGCGAATGGCGCGGCCATCCAGGGGCGGATGTTGCAAATAGCTCTGCGAGAGCAGCTCCCGATCTGGACGGAGTCACCGGTGCGGGATCTGGTCGTCGAGCAGGGAAAGGTCACCGGCGTAATCGCCGCGCGCGACGGCCGTACAGTGCGTGTGCGTGCCACCGACGGTGTGTTGATCAACGCCGGAGGTTTCTCACACAGTCAGCAGCTGCGCGAGCGATATCAGCCGAAACCCAATGCATGGCGCTGGACGAACGCCAATCCCGGCGATACAGGTGAGGTGATCGAGATGGCCATGCGGCTCGGAGCCGCGCTGGACTGCATGAATGAGGCCTGGTGGGTCATTACCTCGCTGGCGCCAGGTGAGTCGCTGCCCGAAGGGGCGGTGGCCGCCGACGGCACGCCGATCCCGTTCATGCATCACCTGGATCTCTCGCTGCCGTACTCGATCATGGTGGACCAACTCGGGCAGCGTTTCTGCGACGAGGCAGGCGCGTACATGGAGATCGGACAGAGGATGTATCAGCGGCACGCGCAGACCGGCAAGGCGATTCCGAGTTGGGTAATCATGGATGCCCGCCAGCGCGAGTATTACCCGTGGGGCACGGCATCGCCGGGACAGGTTCCGAAGAAGTGGATCGACAGCGGCTATCTCAAGCGCGCGAATTCCCTGCCCGAGCTGGCGGCGCTGTGCGGGATCGATGCAGCCGGTCTCGAGGCAACGATACGGCGCTTCAATGGATTTTGCCGGACGGGACGCGATGAGGATTTCGGGCGCGGCGGGCGCGCATTCGACCGCGCGCATGGCGATCCGTCCGTCAAACCTAACCCGAACCTGGGGCCCATCGAGAAGGCCCCGTTCTACGCGGTAGCAATGTATCCGGGCGATGTGGGGACAGCTGGCGGCATCGTGACTGACGAATTCGCGCGGGTGCTCCGCGAGGATGGCTCGGTGATCGACGGGCTCTACGCCACGGGTAACTCGACGGCCTCGGTCGTGGGCCGGTGTTATCCCGGTGCCGGGGCGAGCATCGGTGCCTCGTTCGTGTTCGGTTATATTGCCGCGCGGCACGCCGCGACAGCCGGCCGCGCGCAAGTGGAGAAGGCTGCATGAGCAACTCGAGTCAGGCAACTGAGCGGCCAGCGAGGGAATCCCCAGTGGGGACAATCCCCAGCAGGTCAACATTGATCGACCTGTATCGGCGCATGGCGCTCATCAAGCTCAACGACGAGCGCTTTCGGGCGGTGATCAAGTCCGGCAAGATCGTGGCGCCGTACTACTCGCCGCGCGGGCAGGAAGTCATTCCGGCGGCGATCTCCGTCCTGCTGAGTGATGCCGACTACATCTGCACCATCTATCGCGGTTTTCACGACATGCTGGCCAAGGGCCTGCCGGTCAAGCTGCTCTGGGCAGAGGTTGCAGGCAGGGCGACGGGCACCTGCAAAGGCAAGGGCGGCCCGATGCACATTACTCATCCGGCCACCGGCGTCATGGTCACGACCGGTGTCGTCGGCAGCTCGCTGCCCATTGCAAACGGTCTGGCGCTCGCCACGCAAATACGTGGGGAAAAGCGTGTTACGGTCGCCTACTTCGGCGATGGCGCTTCCAACATCGGCGCGTTCCACGAGGCGCTCAACATGGCCTCGATCTGGAAGCTCCCAGTGGTGTTTGTTTGCCAGAACAACCGCTACGGCGAGCATACTCGCTATGAAGTGACGACATCGGCGCCGCGGATCGCGGATCGGGCGGCCGGTTATGGGATGCCGGGTGTGCGCGTCGACGGCAATGATCCCTTGGCCATGTATGCCGTGGCGCAAGAGGCGATCGACCGTGCGCGCAGTGGCGCGGGACCCACTCTGATCGAGGCGATGACGTTCCGCTTTCACGGCCATGTCTTTGGCGACATGGATGGCTACATGAAAAAGGGCGAGAAGGAAGAGGCGATGGCGCGAGATCCGGTGCCCGCATGGCGCAACTGGCTCCTGCAGAACGGCCACGCGTCCGAGAGCGAGGTGCAACAGATCGAATCGGCCATCCAGAAGGAGATCGACGCGGCGGTGGCTTTTGCGTTGGATAGCCCCGAGCCGGACCTCGCCGAGCTCACCACTGATGTGTTTGCGCCGGCGAAACAGGAGCAGGCAGCATGAGCGTTCCGCAGGCCAAGGCGGCCCAGATGAACTCCATTCAGGCGATCAATCTCGCCCTTGACGAGGCCATGGGCCTCGATCCCAGCGTGATCCTGCTGGGCGAGGATATCGGCGATGAGGAAGAGGGCGGTGTAGTAGGCGTCACGCGCGGCTTATCGACCAAGTACGGCAGGAGCCGCGTGCGCACGACTCCTATTTCCGAGCAAGCCATCATCGGGGCTGCCATTGGAGCTGCGATCGTCGGAATGCGGCCAGTGGCGGAGATCATGTTGATGAACTTCACCGCCGTGGCGATGGACATGATCGTGAATCACGCAGCCAAGCTGCGCTACATGTCCGGAGGTCAGACTCACGTTCCGCTGACCATCCGCACAATGACCGGCGCCGGCTTCGGGACGGGCGGGCAACACGCCGACTATCTCGAGGCGTGGTTTGCCCACACCGCGGGGATCAAGGTCGTTGCCCCATCCTCTCCCGCCGAGGCCTACGGCCTGATGCTCTCGTGCGTGTTCGACGATGATCCGTGCTTGTTCATTGAGAACATGCCCACTTACTGGAAGCCGGGCATGCCGCCCGAGTCCGGCAAACGCATTCCCCTGGGCAAGGCCAACATCGCCCGTCCCGGAAAGGATGTCACCCTCGTGAGTTACAGCCGCACTGTTGCCGACTGCCTGATGACGGCCGAGAAGCTGTCCAAGCAGGGCGTTGATTGCGAAGTCATCGACCTGCGGACCGTAGCTCCCTGGGATGCCGAGTCGGTTCTGAAGTCGGTCGCACGCACGCGCCGCAGCGTCATCGTGCACGAGGCCGTCAAGCCTTTCGGTGTCGGCGCGGAAATCGCCAGCCGTATCAACGAGGAGCTGTTCGGTCAGCTGGCCGCGCCAGTGCAGCGGGTAGGTGCCTACCACTCCCCGGTGCCGTTTGCGAAAAAACTGGAAAACGAATTCGTTCCCACCCAGGCGCGGATCGAGAGCGCCGTCCGAGCAACTTTGGATTGACTGATGAGCACACAGGTTCTATTACCGAAAATCGGGTTCGCGAGTGATGACAGCACTCTGGCACGTTGGCTGGCGCAGGATGGCGCGATGATCACGGCGGGGCAGCCGCTGTACGAGCTGGAGAACGACAAGGCCACTCAGGAAGTAGAAGCCCCGGCTTCGGGCCGGCTACGGATCCTGGCTGAGGTCGGCGTGACCTACCAGGTCGGCGCCGTGTTGGCTGAAATCGACGACTAGAGCTGGAGTCTTCAAACCCGATGAGCTTCCGTACCCGCATCACCGAGTTGCTGGGCATCCCGTATCCCATCATGCAAGGCGGCATGCGCTGGGCTGCCCGCGCAGAGCTGGCGGCAGCCGTGAGTAATGCCGGTGGCCTGGGAACCATATCCGCGCACACCCAACCGGACCGGGCGGCGTTGGCGACCGAGATCGCACGCGCGCGGCAGCTGACGGACAAGCCCCTTGCTGTGAACCTGACTCTGCTGCCTGCAAACACCGGATTGGATTACGAGGGCTATGTCGCGGCCATCCTCGATGGCGGCGTGAGAGTGGTAGAGACGGCAGGAGCCAATCCCGCCAAATACATCCAAACGTTCAAAAATCATGGCGTGAAGGTCGTCCACAAGTGCACGACGGTCCGCCATGCCTTGAAGGCCCAGGAATTGGGTGCCGATGCCGTGAGCATTGACGGCTTCGAGTGCGCCGGTCACCCGGGTGAGGACGATATTCCGGCACTGGTACTGATCCCGGCAGCGTCCGCCAAGTTGAGAATCCCGATCCTCGCCTGTGGGGGATTTGCCGACGGCCGTGGGCTGATAGCGGCTCTGGCGCTGGGCGCGGATGGTGTGAACATGGGCACGCGTTTTCTGCTCACTCGCGAGTCCCCGTTGCATCCGCGGCTGAAAGCACGCCTCGTGGAGGCGAGCGAGCGCGATACGGTGCTGGTCGGCCGCAGTTATCGCGACTCCACACGGGTGCTGCGCAACAGTGCGAGCACACAGGCGCTGGAGTTGGAGAAGGCGGGGCAGGCAAACCATCACACGCTGGCTCCATACATCGGCGCGGCCCAGTGGATGAAGGCTATGGCGGAGGGAGAGACGGAATCCGCTGCCCTGCCGGTGGGCATGGTCGTGGGTCTGATCACGGACATACCGAGCTGTGCCGAGCTGATCGCCCGCATGGTGTATGAGGCACGCGCCTTGGCAACCGCGCGCCTGCCGGCCGCAGTGGGTCGGTGACCTAAGCGTCGAACCGCGCGTATATGTGCTTCGGCACACGCATCATGATGCCCTGGATGCGAGGCGGCGGTTGTTCCGGATCCAACCTCAGGCCGGACATCCGATCGAGAATCGCATTCAACGCGCGAGTCATCTCGACCCTGGCCAGGTGCTGCCCAATGCAGACGTGCGGACCGTATGCAAAGGCAAAGTGACGCAGCGGCGGCTTTCTGAAGATGTTGAATTTGTCGGGCTCCGGGAACCGCCCCGGATCACGATTGGCGGCGCCGGCGGCGACATCGAGGAAGGCTCCTGCGGGAATCTGGACACCGCCCAACTCGACATCGCGTGCGGCGAGGCGTGTTTGAATCAGCACCGGGCCGTCCCAGCGCAGGGCTTCCTCGATCGCCTGTGGGATCAAGCTGCGGTCGCGGCGGAGCGCCTCCAGCTGATCCGGATTGTTGAGCAGGCCCGTCAGCAACACGCTCGTTGCCCGATAGGTGGTATCGCCGCCAGCGTTGACCAGTTGTCGCAGGAACGAGATCACGACTTCGTCGGGAAGGTGCTCGCCGTCCACTTCCGCCTGGGCCAGTGTGCTGACGAGGTCGGTGCCAGGCTTGCTGCGACGCATCTGCAGCAGCTCGGCGAAGTAGGTTCCCAGTTTCCGCGAGGCCTCGGTGCCGTGCGGGATGTCGACCCCGACCAACGTTTGGGCAATGGCCAGGCGGTGAAAGGTCGGGGCCTCCTCGCGCGGCAAGCCAAGCTGCCGGTAAACGATCTGGAATGGATAGTGCAGGGTGAATTCCTGCACGAGATCGGCAACGCCGCGCTCGAGGAGGTTACCCAACAGGCTGTCGATGACCGGGTCGACGACGGACTCGCCCCACTTGGAGACCGTATTCGGCATGAATGCCTTCTGAAAAATCTTGCGGTAACGAGGGTGTTCCGGCGCGTCCATGGTCGAGACGCTGCGGCCGAAGCTGATCCCCAGATTGCGCAGGTAGGCGCGGTTGGAGTAAGTCTGTGGATCACCCAACACCTTGCCGACTTCCTCATAGCCGACTATGGTGAAGTGCTCGACGTCCGCGCTGGTCATATCCTTCGGCAGGCCCATGAAGACCCGGTAGTCGAGTGCGTGCACCGGGCCCTGACGCCGCAGGTCAGCGAGCTTTGGATAGGGGTCATCGCTGTCGCCGAACATCAGATCGTCGGCGATGAAGGGGTCGAAGCCGGGGTCATCGAAGTCCTGCAGGGGATGTACTGCGCTCATGTCGTTATCTCCGGTCAGGTCAGCCCGCGCTCCTGGGAAGTCTTCGTGGCGGCTGGAAGCTTGCCGAGCTCCCGGAGCACCTCGGTCGCCGCCTGCATGGCGATTCCAGCTGTAGGCAGTCCCACGTACGCGGACGAATGGATGATCAGCTCTTCGATCTCCTTGGGCGTGACGCCGTTGGCGATGCCGGCACGTACGTGATTCTTGAACTCGTGGGTCTGGCCGCTCGTGATGAGAATGGCCATGGTCGCAATGCTGCGCGAGCGGCGATCCAATCCCGGACGGCTCCAGACTCCTGCAAAGGCGTAGTCGATGGCCAATTGGGCGAGCGGTGCACCGAAGGCGCCACTGTCGGCCGCGGCCTCGATCCCGGCGGCGAAGGACTCTCCGAGCATCGGCACCAGCACCTCACGTGCAGCCTTGCGGGTATCGCTCATATGGGCTCCTCGCGGGCATTTCCTGGAGATTAGAACGCTGTTCAACTATGTGAAGTATATGCAAGAATACCCGGGATGGGTAGCGGGTTTACAGAGCTGTTTTCACTGCAAGGCAAGGTGGCGCTCGTCACTGGCGCCTCGCGGGGTCTGGGCCGGTCCATGGCTGGAGCACTGGCTCGGGCGGGAGCCACGGTCGTGCTTGCTGCCCGGGACGAGGCGATGCTGCAGCAGGCGGCGCGAGAGATCCGCGCTGAGGGTGGAGCGGCGGATGTGGAAGCATTCGACCTCACGTCTGAGGAGGCGGTTGTCGGCGCCGTTCCCAAGATCATCAGGCGTCACGGCAAGCTGGACATACTGCTGAACAACGCGGCGCTGTGTGTCTGGAGCGGGTTGTTCGATGGCACCCTTGAAACCTGGAAGCGGACACTCGAAGTCAATCTGACCTCGGTCTATCTACTGTCCCGTGAAGCGGCCCGTCCGATGGTGGCGCAGCGTTCGGGCCGGATCATCAATGTCGGCTCGTATGTCTCAGTCATCGGCCGTGAGCGGTTGCAGGCGTACGTTGCGAGCAAACACGGCCTGGTGGGACTCACGAAGTCACTCGCAGGGGAGTTGGGGCGCTATGGTGTGACTTGCAATGCCATCGCACCCGGCTTCTTTCTCACTCAGATGGCAGAGCCGATCACCCAGGATGCCGCGCGGATGAAGATCTTCACCGACTGCATAGCGATGGGCCGCTGGGGCAAGCCCGAAGAGTTGGGGGGTGCGGCTATCTTCCTGGCCTCCGACGCTGCCTCGTACGTGAATGGCCATACGCTTCACGTCGATGGCGGTGTGGCTGAGGTGCTCTCGCTGCCCGTCGCGGTGAGCAGCGATAAGTGATGCGCCGCGTCTCCAAATAGCAGTTCCAACATAGTCAGGCGGCGGTAGTAATGCCCCACCTGGCACTCCTCCGTCACGCCAATTCCGCCGTGCAACTGCACGGCCTGCTCGCCGATGAATCTTGCCGATCGGCAGATCTGCACTTTGGCGGCCGACAATGCCTGGTTTCTCGCCTCCACGTCCGGTTCACTGCTCATCATGGCCGCATACAGCGCCATGCTGCGGGCCTGTTCCAGCGCCACCAACATGTCCACGGCGCGATGTTGCAACGCTTGGAAGGAGCCGATGGTGGTGCCGAACTGTTTGCGCGTCTTCAGATAATCGACGGTCATTTCGAAGGCGCGTTCCATGGCTCCAACCGCTTCGGCGCACGCAGCGGCAATGCCATCGGCGACTACCTTCTCGACAATCGGCAGCGCACTGTCAGGATCGCCGATCAGCCGGCCGCCATCCACATGAACGTCTGAAAGAGTTAAGTCGGCAGCGCTCGTCCCATCCTGCGTGAGGTATCCCCTACGTTCCAGGCCGGAGCTGCGCGCATCGACAACGAAGAGCGCCAGACCGTGCCTGTCGCGCTGCTCGCCCGAAACCCGTGCGCAGATGATCAGATAGTCGGCTGAGGCGCCGTGCAGAACATATTTCTTTGCCCCATTCAGCACCCAGTCCTTGCCGCTACGGCGTGCCGTCGTGGCAATGTCGGCTAAATCGAAACGCGCCTGGCGTTCGCTGTGCGCGAACGCAGCCAGATGTGTTCCGCCAATGAGCTGCGGCAGGACCTCCTGCCGCAGTTGTGTGGAGGCGCCGTAGCGCAAGCAGCCGCCACCAAGAACGATGGTAGCCAGGTACGGCTCCAGAACGAGATGCCGGCCGAACGCCTCCATCACGATGAGTAACTCGACGGCGCCCGCGCCCAACCCCCCTTCGCTCTCGCCAAAGGGCAGGCCGAGCAGCCCGAGCTCGGCAAATTGATGCCAGATTTCGCGGCTGCGGCCGCCGGCGGCCAGGTAACGCTTACGGCTCTCGAAGTCGTACTTATCCGTGAGCAAGCGCGTAACACTGTCCCTGAGCAGTTGTTGATCCGAGGTGTATTCAAAATCCATCGTCGGCCAATCCTTACAGATCCAGCACTTGCTTTGCGAGGATGTTGCGCTGGATCTCGTTGGATCCGCCAACAATGCTCACATGGCGGATCCAGTAGTGATTGGGCGCCACTGTCAACGCCCAGTCCGTGTCATCTGGATGCGCCCGTGATACGCCGCGGAGAAATTCTCCGTCGTATTCCATCGCGTCATATCCAGCTACCTCGAGTAGGAGTTGAGTCGCGGCCTGTTGCAGCTCGGAGCCTTTCATCTTCAGGATGGATGCCTTGGGGTCCGGCTTACCGCTCGCGGAGTGCATGCTTTCGGAGATCACCCGCATCTGCGTGATTTCCAACGCCTTCAGCTCAACTTCCAGAGCCGCGACGCGCTGCCGGAATCCGCTGTCCTCGGACAGGGGCCTGCCGCCTGCAAGCACGCGCGTTGCCAACTCCTTGGCCCGGCGGACGCGCAGCTTGGAAACGCCGACCCGCGCAATACCGCTTCGCTCGTGCCCCAGCAGATACTTGGCGTAGTCCCAACCCTTGTTTTCTTCCCCGAGGCGGTTCTCCACGGGCACCCGGACATTCTCCAGGAACATCTCGTTGGTCTCGTGATGCCCATCGAGCGTGATGATGGGGCGCACGGTGATGCCGGGTGTCTTCATGTCCATCAGGAGATAGGTGATGCCCTGTTGCTTCCTCGCCTGTGGATCGGTGCGTACGAGCAGAAAGCACCAGTCCGCGAAGTGGGCCGTGGAGGTCCAAAGCTTCTGACCGTTGATCACATAGTGATCGCCGTCGCGTTGCGCCTGCGTGCGCAGGGAGGCGAGGTCCGAGCCCGCACCCGGCTCCGAAAAGCCCTGACAGAACCAATATTCCAGGCTGGCAATCTTTGGCAGGAAGCGCCGCTTCTGTTCCGGCGTGCCGAAGGCGATCAACGTCGGGCCGATCATGTTGACGTTGAAGGACAGTGGCTCCGGAGCGGGCGCCATGTGCAACTCTTCCTTGAAGATGTACTGTTTGACCGCGCTCCAACCCGTGCCGCCCCATTCGGGGTCCCACGCTGGCGTGGCCCAGCCTTTATTATTGAGGATGCCCTGCCAGAGCTTGAGCTCCTCGCGCGTCAGGCGTTGCCCGAGGATGCACTTGCTGCGTAGCGGCGCAGGGAGGGCTGTCCGGAAGAACTCCCGTGCCTCGGCGCGAAAAGCGAGCTCGTCGGTCGTAAAACGTAAGTCCATCGGCGAATGTTATCCGGTTGGGCGGTTATGCTGCCACGCGTTGGCGCAGCGACCCCGCGAACGTCGCGAGCGCCAGGGCTGCCGTGACCACCGCTGCGGCGAGGAACGAGCCATGGATGCCAATGGCGCGGCCGAGCGGGGCCAGTATGACGGGGTTCAGGAAGCCGCCGAAGAAGTTGAATGCAGTGAGCACGCCGAACGCGCGGCTGCGTACGGATGCGTCGGTCCGCTCGGTCACAACGTGATAGACATAAGGTGTGGCAAGACCTACAAACACTCCCATCAGCCCAGCCCCGAGGATGGCAGTTGCGGCTGTGTTTCCGAAGCCGAGTGTGGCCAGCGACGCGGTGGCGCTGATCAGGCCGAACAGGAAGGCACGGCGAACACCCAGGCGCTGTTGTATCCACCCGTAGCAGAACGCCGTCAACGTACCTACTATCGTCACCGTGCTCATGATCATCGAGCGGGCCGCGGGGTCCTTGATTCCATCCTCCTGCAGCAGAAACGCAAATTGGGTGGAGGCCATGAAGATCACGATGAACAGCAGCGCTGCGAGCAGGTAAAACGGCAGCAGCCGCAGGAAGAAGGGCTCACTGCGCGCAGCCGATCGCGTCTGCCCGGGCTTGACCTGACCGACGGACACGAACCCCATTGCAAGTCCGATGAGAGCAAAGACCGGATAAATCACGAAAGTCACAGACCAGCCGCCGCTTTGCGCGAGAAAGCCGCCGGCCACCGTACCCGCCAGGGACATGAAGGTGCCCATCGAGTTGACGATTCCCAGCGCACGGGCACGGCGATGACCGCTGTATTCGGCCGTTACGGCCCACAAGCAGGTTGTCGCCAGGCAGGCGGACGCAAAACCAACCACAAACCTCGTCGTCAGCAACGCAGTTGGGTCCCGCAGTACCAGACCACCCGCGCCGGCTGCGCCGTAAACGGCCAGCGATACCAGCAGGGTTGCGCGGGTCCCCGCCTTTTCCATGATCCAGCCGCTCGCCAGCGAGCCGATCAACAGGCCGAGGGCGGCCAACGCCATGGTCATCTGCGCGATGACTTCGCCGTGCTCTCCGAGACCGTGTGCCATCTGCGGCAAGGCGGCGAGGAATGCGGTGAAGGTCAAACCCTGGGACATTTGACCGAACATCAGGGTCGCAAAGAGGAGTCGCGGATGACCCCGGCTGATGGATGCCTGCGGGCGCGCCGCGGAGCCCACGCCGGTACCCGCGGCGGCCGGTGGCCCCGATTCGACTCCGTGCATGGAAGATCCCCCTGGCGGCAAATGCCTGGTTCGTTACAATAGGTGAACGCTGTTCACTTTTCAAACCCTGGCATACTATAGGCCCAATGCGCACCGTCCGCGAACTCATCGAGCGCAATGCGCGCTGTTTCTCCAACCGCGAGGCGCTCGTATTCGGCGAGCGGCGAATTTCCCACGCCGCCTATGCGCAGCGCGCTTTGCGCCTCGCCAGCGGGCTCTATCGGCTCGGTTTGAGGCGGCAGGACCGGGTCGCTGTGCTGGCGATGAACTGCGTCGAAATCTATGAGACTTACGCGGCGGCGGAAGTGGGTGGCTATATTGCCGTGCCCATCAACTTTCGGCTGGCTCCGCCGGAAATCGTTCAGGTCTTACGTGACTGCGGGGCCAGGACCCTGATCTTCGAGTCGCAGTACACCCAAACGGTAGCGCGGCTGCGCGCCGAATCGACTGGACTCACTCACTACATCTGCATCGGTTCGGCGGACTCCGCGTTGAGCTATGAGCAGGTCGTGGCCGAAGGCGACCCGGACGGGCCTCCTATCAGGCCGGCCCCGGAAGACTATGCGTGGCTGTTGTACACCAGCGGCACGACTGGGCGCCCCAAGGGTGTTCCCTGGCGGCAAGAGAAGATTCTCTGTAGTGCCCGCATGTGTGCCCTCGCGTCAGAGATGACGGGCGAGACGCGCCTGCTGCAGATTACGCCCGCGTTTCATGTTGGCGGCAAGGGGTACGTGCAAGGCGCGGCATGGGACGGCGGCTGCACGGTCCTGCACCGAACCTTCGATGTTGTCGCGATGTTGGAAACCATACAGAAGGAGAGGATCACTCATACCTTCATGGTGGCCGCGATCGTGCAGGCGGTTCTCTCGGTTCCGAATGTGGACAGTTATGACCTGTCGAGCGTGCAGCAGATTTTCAGTGCGGCCGCGCCCATTCCGGTGCCGGTATTACGGCGGGCTGTGGCACTGTTGGGCCCCGTATTCTCCATCCAATACGGCTGCACCGAGCTCGGCAGTGTCTCGGCGCTACCGCGTTGGCAGGTAAATCCGGACGGGGATGCGGATGACTTGCGCCGGCTCGGTTCGGTAGGGCGTGTCAATGCCGAAATAGATATGGAATTGCGTGATGAGCAGGGCAACCGGTGCCCGGTCGGGACGCCCGGCGAGGTGGTAGTGCGATCGCCGTCCATGCTCGATTCCTACTGGAATGATGCGAACGCCACGATCGAAGCCATCCGCGACGGGTGGTATCACACGGGCGACATTGGGGTGTATGACGAGCAGGGCTATCTTTACCTCGTCGACCGTAAGAAGGACATGATCATTTCCGGCGGTGAGAATATCTACAGCCGGGAAGTAGAGGAGGCACTGGCGAGCCATCCGGCCGTGACCGACGCCGCGGTCATCGGAGTTCCGGATCCCAAGTGGGTTGAGACCGTCAAGGGCATTGTTTGTCTCAGGAGCGATCAACGCGTCAATGAGTCCGAGCTGATCGCCTACTGCAAAACACGCATCGCGAGCTACAAGTGCCCGAAAAGCATCGAGTTCGTCACTGAATTGCCGCGCTTGGCGACCGGTAAGATCGACAAACCCGGGTTGCGGGCTCGCTTTCGTTCCGCGGAGGTGTGATGAGCTACGAACAGATTCGTTACGACGTCCGGGACCGGATAGCGACAATCACGCTCAACCGGCCGGATCTCCTCAACGCGTGGACCGATGTCATGTCAGAGGAGGTCTGGCAGGCCTCTCACGCTGCGGATGCCGACAAAGAGGTTCACGTGGTCGTACTGACAGGCGCGGGGCGCGCCTTTTGCGCAGGGGGCGATATAGGGGGGTTCAAGACGGACAACCCGCGCCACCTTATCGACAAATTGCCGCGGGCCTATGATTTCAGCCGGCGGCCCGACTTTCAGAGCCGTACGGCGTACTTCCCCTCGCTGTCCAAGCCCGTCATTGCGATGCTCAACGGGGCGACTGCCGGCATCGGGCTCATTCATGCGTTGTTTTGTGATCTTCGGTTCGCTTCCGAAGAAGCGGTCATGACGACGGCTTTCGCTCGGATCGGACTCGCTTCGGAATATGGCATGGGGTGGATACTCAATCGTGTGACGGGACACGCAAACGCGTTCGATCTGTTGCTGTCCGGGCGGAAGGTGCGCGGTAGCGAGGCCTTGCGGCTGGGCCTGGTGAACAACATCCACCCCGCCGACAAACTTGCGGAAGCAACTTATGCCTACGCACGCGATCTCGCCGAGAATGTCTCGCCGCGGTCGTTGCGCGTGATGAAGCGGCAGCTGTGGGAATTGCCCTTCCAGACGTTGCACGAGGCTCTGATCAGCGATAGCAGGGAGATGCTGGAAGCCAACTCCTGCCAGGACTTCAAGGAAGGCAAGCAGGCCTTCATGGAGAAGCGCCCGCCGAAGTTCACCGGAGAGTGACGCACGCCGGGACGGCCCTGGCGTGCCTGGCCCCCGGCAGTGGGGTGTCTGCCCGGCGCGCCGCCGGCCTGGTGGCCTGTCACATCACTGTGGCAGTGGTAGCAGCCGCCGGCCGTTGTCGTGCATGATCCCGCGCACGTGCGCGTCTGACAGACTCGTCAGCGCCTCTTTGTAGAAGTCGCGCGGTGTTGGAACCCCCTCCGCGTGCGGGTAGTCGGAACCCATCAGCAGGCAGTCGGAGGTGCCGATCTTCTCCACGATCATCTTCACGTCGTCCTCGGGATAGGCGACGACGTAACAGTGTTGCTTGAAAATCCGGCTGGGCCGATCCTTGAGCTGGCCGCACGGCCAGTAGCCGTTCTTCGCCATGCCGCGCATCTTGTCCATTTTTTCGAGGAACGCCGGCAGCCAGTTCGCGCCGTTTTCGGCACTCACCAGGCGGATATTGGGAAAGCGCTCGAAGAAGTTGTTGTACAGGATGTTGGCAAGCGTCATCTGCACTGGAATTTCGCTGTAGCAGAACATCCATTGCCAGGCTGTTTGCCCCGTGCGCCGCGACTGCAGTGGCTTTTCACCGAAAGCGTGGATCACCGGATGCATGAATGTCGCTTCCGACACGTGGAAGGCGACGGCAACCGAGGCTTCGTTGAGCCGTGACCAGATGGGGTCGAAATACGGGTCTGCCGGTGATTTGCCCTGCGCGGGGCCCATCGGCATGACAACGATGCGGGCACCCTGTTTGATGACCCACTCCGTCTCCTTCACCGAGGTCTCGAGGTCCCACAGGCTCAGTACCGGCGTGGGGTAGATGCGGTCGCGGACGTTGAAGCCCCACTGGTCGTTGAAGTAGCGGTTGTAGGCGTGCAGCACGGCATTGCCCGATTTATCCGGATCGTAGTAACCGATGGTTGCAATGAATTCGCCGGGATACATGATGGACCCGTCGACACCGAACTCGTCCAGCTTCGCCACGCGAGCATCCCGCGATCCCATGTCCACGGTCGGCTTGATCCAACCCTCCACATTGGACTTGCCTTCTTTCATCGCCCGCAGCCACTCCTTGAGCTTGCCCGGGGGCGGCACCAGGCCGTCTGCGTTCGCTTCGGCGTTGTGGATCTTGCGCTCGCCGAGGTACAGGCCGAACCCTTCAGCACCCGACTTACGCTGCAGCAGCCACTTCTCGTGGTACTGCTTCGGCAGATACTCCTTGAAGAACTCAAAACCCTCTTCGTGGACGTGCGTGTCGCTGTCGAAGATGGGGCCTTGGTAGGCCTGCGGGCTGTTGGGGGAAGCGTGGGTGGTCATGCGTGTCTCCGGCTGGCCGGGGGGTGGTCCCGAGCGACTCGACAGGTGAACAGTGTACAGATAAGTGAATTGGCTTTAAAGTTCGCGTTCATATAGGTGAACATCGTACTAAAATACCGAAACCTGGGAGCTCGAATATGCGCCAAGTGGATTTGCGAATCGATGTCTGCGCCGTGGTTGCCCTCCCAGGGCCGCTCGAAGTCGCTGTCAGCGTGTTCATCCCCGATGTGGTGCCTCCGGACACAGGCGCAATCGTCATGGCCGCGTTCCCGGGCGGCGGGTATGGCCGTGGCTATTTCAACATGCGGTTTCCCGGGCACAGTGGTTACAGCGAAGCGGAGCATCACACCTCCATGGGCATCATATTCATTGCCGGCGATCATCTGGGAGTCGGTGAGAGCAGTGTGCCGGACTTCACGCGGCTCACTGTTGAGATGATCGCTGCCGCCAACGATCGCGCAGTGCGGGAGGTGTTGACGCGTCTCAAAACGGGAAGCCTCGCCAAGGAGATACCGCCAGTCCAGATAGCCTCAACCGTGGGCATCGGTCAGTCCATGGGGGGCTGCGTGACAATCGTCATGCAGGCCCGTCATGGCACTTACAACGCCATAGCGCCGCTGGGATATAGCGCGATACACACCGTGCTGCCGCAGCGTTCGGAAGATGCCCGTCGCAAAGCCATCCTCACCTTTCAACATGCACGCGGTGGCGAGCTCCAAAACGAGTTGATCGCCGCAACCAGTGCACAGATCGAAGATTTCGTGTATCCATTTCATTGGGAGGATGTACCGGCCGACATCCTGCAGGCCGACATGTCCGGCGGTTACCCGCTGCGGCGGACAGTGCCACCCTTCGGCAGCGGCACGATCCCAAGCTGCGCGGTACAAATGATGTCTCCGGGCTTTGTCGCGGCTGAAGCCGCTGCAGTTACCGTGCCTGTGTTGGTCGGTGTCGGAGAGCGTGACGTGTGTCCTGAGCCACTGTCAGAGTGCAAGGCTTACGCGAGCGCGGGCGACGTGTCGGTCTACATCGTGCCGCGGATGGCACACATGCACAATTTTGCCTCGACCCGCGTGCAGTTGTGGGATCGGCTCGTCGGATGGTCGCGCCTGGTGAGCGCTTAACGCGTCAGCCTGGCAATATCGGCGACGCTGTAGCCGAGCTCTGCAAGCACGCTGTTGTTGTGCTCACCCAGTAGTGGGGGAGGCAAGTGCACGCTCGCCGGGGTTGCTGAGAAGTGCACCGGTGGAGCGACGGTCCTCACTGGCCCCTCGGTCGGATGCTCGTACTCGAGAAAGAATCGTGTCTGCTGCAGATAGGGGTCGTGCAGCAGCTCCTGCAGGCTATGCATCGGCCCGTTGGGAATATCCTGCTTGTCCAACAACTCATGCCACTCGGAGGTCGTGCGCTGGCTGAGTTGCTCCGCCACGATGCCGTAGAGCTCGTCGTAGTGGTTGACGCGCGCTCCCGTGGTGCAGAAGCGCGGATCCTGGACGAGATCCGCGCGCCCGAGCGCGGGCAGGATACGCTTCCACTGTTCATCATTCACGGCAAGAACACAGATGTAGCCGTCTTTTGTCTTGTAAGGGCGCCGGTGTTTCGTGAGCAGGCGGACGTAGCCAACTCCACCATCCAGCGGAGGCTCGAATGCAGCGCCCCACAGATGCTCGAGATAGTTGAAGGAGAGGATGGTTTCGAACATGGGTACCTGGACTTGTTGCCCCATGCCGGTGCGCTCTCTCGCATACAAGGCCATGCCGATACTCGAGGCGAGTACATACCCGCAGAGCTTGTCTATGATGACCGTTGGATAGAAGCGCGGCTCACCGTTCACTTGCCCCATCAAGGCGGCGATGCCGCTCTCGCCCTGGACTACGTCATCAAACGCCGGAAAGTCCCGGTTGGGTCCGTCGGGATTGTAACCTGGCCCGTAGGCGTAAATGATCCGTGGGTTTCGGTTGCGGAGCACCTCATAACCTACACCCAGGCGTTGCGCTGCTGCCGGGCGCATGCTGTGCACAAATACGTCCGCCGTCTCGACGAGGCGCATGAGCGCCTCCAGCGCTTCCGGACGCTTCAGGTTGAGGGTGACGCTGCGTTTGTTGCGATTCACGTTCATGTGCATCGCTGACATGCGCGGATGCCGGCTCGGGCCCGTGTCGCGGTTCGGATCGCCTTGTGGCGTCTCGATCTTGATCACATCAGCGCCCATATCACCCAGGATCTGGGTCGCGACCGGACCGAGCACGTTGACGGTCGTGTCAATGATGCGCACACCGCAAAGGGGCCCCTTCGCGGCATCCAGTCCCATCTTCGCCGGATCGTGCGTCAAAATCGCCCCTGGGGTGTGTGAACAAATAATTGAACGGCGTGCAATATTATGAATCAACCATGGACCAAGTCAATTACCGTATCCCGCGCGTGGTGGGCCGATCCGTTACGGGGTCGGCAGGGCGGTGGACGGGCAGGTGAGCCGCTGCAGGCGGGGTAGCGCCTCGGCGGCGTCGTCGATCAGGCCGTCGAAGATCTGCTCGACGGACTCGATCTGCTTCGCAAACACAACCGACGGTCCGAAATCCAGCATGCCCTTGCTCGGGTCGCCGCTGCGATAGGCCTCCCGCGCGAGGGTGCCCATCACGTGGGGCCGATACAGCTCGAAGTCGGTCACTTTCTGGCTGTCGAGCTCGGCGACGGCCCGTGCGGATTCGTTGTGATAGACACGATGATGATCGCGAATGGCGGTTTTGACGATGATGCTTTCAGTGCCATCGGCTGCAGCCACCAGCTCCTTGTATTTACGGTTGATCCAAAGCTCATCGGCGACGAGCATGCGCGAGCCGATGACGACCGCTTCGGCGCCCATCGCCAACACGGCGGCGATCTGGCGCCCCGTCCCGATGCCGCCGCCGATCACGACCGGGATGTTGAGTACCTCGGGTCCGTGGGCGGCCTGAACGATGCTGCCGATCTGATACACCCCGGGGTGACCCCCACATTCCGCACCAACGATGCTGACGGCGTCCACGCCCAGTCTCTGGGCCGTCAATGCATATCTGACGGCAGGCACCTTGTGAATGATCTTGATGTTGGCATCACGAAGAATGGGCAGAATGGCTTCCGGACTGGCGCCGGCCGTCTCCACACAGGCAACCGACTCCTCGCACAACACTCTGACCTGCTGCAGGGCGCGCTCCACTCCGCCGGCCTGCCGCGAGATATAGAGGTTGACTCCGAAAGGCTTGCCGCCGGTCAGCTCGCGGCACTTCCTGAGCTCGGCGCGGAATGCGTCCGGATCTGCCCAGCCGAGGGCCATGATGAATCCCATGCCGCCGGCATTGACTACGGCTGCGACATAACGGGCGTCTGAGACGCCGGGGCCCATGCCGCCGCACAGGATGGGATGGCGGATTCCCAGCAGCTCGGTGATGCGTGTTTTGAATAGCGGTGCGCGCATTTCGAATCAGCTCGTGCCGCGCCGCGGCTGCGGAAGTGTCATCGCGCCAAGTGCCTCTTCAGGGATGGCTGGTGAGTTGGCCGAGGTCGGCCGGTGGAGTGCGCTCCCAGAACGCCTTCCAGCTGGGGAACTGGTGCGGCAGTGTTGGTTTGCGGTCCGCCCACGCGGCCCAGTTCTGCAACTGTGGCTGGCCGGGGCGCTCGAGCACATCCGAGGAGTACCAGTGTTTTTCCGAGCGACGCACGAAGTACCAGCAACCATCCCGGCGCTCATACGTATCGAAATAGCAGATTGCCATCACGACCCATTTGCCGGCCGCCTCGTGCTCCGCACGGCAGTAGACCGTCCCTGTCGCGTGCTCGGCGTCGATGAGCTCGATGACGTGTCCGCAGACCTGGTGGATCGATCGATAGAAGGTGCGCACCGCCGGATCTATGAAGCGCTTCAGGGCTTCGCGGCCCTTGCCGTGCGCGCCGCAATCGACATCCGGTATGAACAAATTCACCCAGGCATCCAGGTCCCTAGCATCGATGGCTACGGCATACCGTACCGGTAGCTGTTGGATGGCCAGCTGCGCTTCGACACGCGCGAGTCTTTTTTCCAGGTCGGTCATGCATACCTCAGCTGATCAGGAAGCCGCCGTCCACGGCCAGGCATTGGCCGGTGATATAACGGGCCGCGGGGCTGGCGAGAAACAAACAGGCCGCTGCGATGTCCTGCGGGGTTCCCATGGCGCCCAGTGGGATGCGGCCCGGATGCACCATGGGTCCTTTCAGCTCGTACCCTGCCGCGCGCATTTTGGCGGACGCCTCGGCCGCGCCGGGAGTTGCGGTTCCGCCCGGCAGGACCGCGTTGACACGAATGTTGTCCGAGCCGAATTCGAGCGCCGCCGCGCGCGTGAGGTTGGTCATGCCCGCCTTGCTCGCGCCGTACGCGGCATTGTGGAATACCACCTCGCGCTCGCCGCTCACCGACGAAATGTTGACGATTGCGCCGCCGCGGCCGCCTTTGCGCATTTGCGCGATGGCTTCGCGCATGACCAGCATCGTGCCGCGCAGATTGACAGCCTGAACACGATCCCATTGCTCGACCGTGATCTGCAACAGGGGATACTTGGGGAAGATCGCTGCGCAGTGCACCAGGACATCGACGCTCGAGAAGTGTTGCGCGGCCTGCGCGTACAACTGCTTCACAGCCGTCTCCTCGGCGATGTCCACCGTCACCGCCAACGCTTCCCCGCCATTCCTGCGGATCTCAGCCGCCGCGGCCTCCGCCTCATTGGCGAGGATATCTGCCACGACGATCCGGGCACCCGCGGCGGCGAGCAGGTCCGCGACCGCAAGGCCGATTCCGCGACCGGCGCCAGTGACGACCGCCGTCTTCCCCTGGAGCTGGTAGAGCTCCTCGAGCATCTTCTTCACTTTACGGGCGCTCCCGCGTATATAGTTGAACAGCGTTCAGATAATACACGCATTGGAGATCCGCGTGCAGAACCCGGCGACAACCATGCGCAGCTGGCAGTGGGACGGTTTCGGCGAGCTCAGTCATCTGAAATTGCGCAGCGTCACGGTCCCCGTGCCGGGGCCGAAACAGGTGCTCGTCAGGCTTCGTGCAAGCTCACTCAACCGTCGCGACGTGATGGTGGCTCAGGGAGTGCCCGTGGGCAAACCATTGGTTCCCGGGCTGGTCCCCCTCTCTGATGGTGCTGGTGAGGTTGTTTCGGTGGGGGAGGGCGTCAGCCGCGCTGTGATTGGCGAGCGAGTCGCAGCAACGTTCCGCCAAGGGTGGATCGATGGACCTGGATATTCGGCTGACGCGGTCCATGACCTGGGTGGTGGACTCGATGGTACTCTGCGCGAATATGCGGTTTTTGACGAACAGGGCCTGGTGCGGATTCCACATCACCTGAGCTATCAGGAGGCCGCGACGCTGCCCTGCGCCGCCGTGACGGCGTGGAATGCGCTGATGAGCAAGGGCGCATTGCATCCGGGAGATGTGGTGCTGACTCAGGGCTCCGGGGGAGTCTCCCTGTTTGCACTGCAATTTGCGCGGCTGGCGGGCGCCACAGTCATTGCAACTACGTCGGACGACATCAAAGCCGGACGGTTGCGGTCCCTTGGTGCGAGTGATGTCGTGAACTACCGGGAGCACCCGCGCTGGTCCGAAGAGGTTTTGCGCCTGACCGGCGGACGTGGAGTCGATGTCGTGGTCGAGATCGGTGGTCCGGGAACCCTTACTGAGTCAATCAGATCAGCTCGCGAGGGTGGGCTCGTCGTGCTGGTGGGCCTGCTGACCGGTTTCGATGCCGACACCAGCGGCGCATTCCTGAGCGCGTTTATGCGAGACACGACCATAGCATCCGTACATGTCGGTCACCGCCGCGCCTTCGAAGAGATGAATCGTGCCATCGGCCACTCGCAGTTACATCCTGTGATCGACAAGGTATTCCCGTTCGATCGTGCCCCGGAGGCGTATGCGCACCTGATGAGCGGTGCGCATTTCGGCAAGATCGTCATCAACCACGAGTGAGATCTCATACAGTCGCCGCGGCTCGCTCGATACGCACGGGAATCGCTGACATCACGGGCATTGCGTTGATGGGATCGCGCTGGCGGAAGTTGATGAGCAGGTTTGGATTGGAGCCGACTTGTCGGTAGTCGGTGCGCTCTGCGGGCAGCCCGCCCCAGCCATGCGTTATGGATACTACGCCTTGCCGGAGGGTGGGGTCCGAACGGACGACGGCTGGAATCTGTCCGTGCTCGGAGATGATAGTGGCCAGCGCACCGTCCTCGAGTCCCAGAGACTGCAAGTCTTCAGGATGCAGCCACGCTGGGTTGTACGGAACGCGCCGGCGTATCGCCGGCAGGTGGTGATACATCGTGTTCTGGACATCACGCATGCGACGTACGGTGAGTCTGAACGGAAAAGGCTCCGGGCTGACTCGTCGCGGAGCGTCTTGGGCGAGCACCTCCTCGAGCTCTCGAACGATATCCGCGGGGGCTACCTCGAAGCGGGCGTTGCCCACCGCAGGCTGGATGAATTGGGGGGGCAGGTCGAAGATGCGGCCCGCACTCAACCGTTTGAGCTCCGCAAAGGGCACGGCGCCGTTGCGGGAGAGAATGCCAAGCAACTCATCCGTATCGGGGCGCCGCTGCATATCGAGTGGGATACCGTCGAATTCAATGGGAAGACCGAGGCGGCGCGCCAGAGCCCAGAACGGATACCAGTCATCCACGAGCTCGCTGCCCGGCGGGGGCTGCACCACCGCATCCGTGTAGCAGGCGTAAGGGCGAAACAGCACGAACTTCTCGTAGTCCCGTGTGGTCAGGTCGGCACGCTCAAACATCATCGTCGGTGGCAGTATGTAATGGGAGAGTTTGGCCGTACCCGTCATGAATGGATCGATCGTAACCAACAGATCGAGCTCACGCAGTGCCTGCACCACCGCACGCTGATCGGGGATGGCGTTGACAGGATTGCCACCATCGACAAACAACGCGCGGATCCGGCCGCTCCCGGGGGTGGTGATCTCCTCGACCAGCGTGCCGGTCATCTTTTCGCCGAACAACGAGCCGAATCCACTGCGCGGTGACTTCGGGCCGGTCTCCCAGCTGCGCTGTGGTGGAATGACTTCGGCCCGCGGGACCGTGTGACCACCAATGACCCCTGGGTTCTGAACACGGTCTCCGGCGCGGGCAAAGCGGCCGCAGACCACGTTGAGACATTGGAGCAGATGTTCCGCAAGATTCGAGTGGGGCGCCATGTCAGGTCCGGTTCCAGAGGCGGCGGAACCGCGGCGAGGCTTGCCGCCAGCCGACCGTGCAAACATTTCGGCCGCACTGCGCAGGTCAGCCTGAACAATGCCGGTGCGGCGCGCAACATACTCGGGAGTGAAGGGCGCGAGAGCCGCGCGCAGTTGTTCCATGCCGCTGACATGACGCTCGCAGAATTCGACATCGTGCCACTCATGCGCGAGTATCAAGTGCAGCAGTCCGGCAACCAGCGTTGCATCTTCGCCCGGCAAGGGCTGAAGAAAGACATCAGCATAGCGGGCAGTCTCGGTGCGGCGCGGATCGATGACGATGAGCTTGCCTCCCCGCTCTTTGAATGCCTTGAGCGCACGTGCCGGATCCTGCAGGACACAGTTGAATGTCGAAAGCGACACGAGTGGGTTGGTGCCTGCGAACAGCAGGACCTCGGCGTGCTCGTAGGGATCGGGTCCGGCCGCCCAGCGGCCGAGACGCTCGGCGGTGACCCACTTGGCTGATTGATCGATAGTCATGGTCGAGAAAAACGACCGTGATCCCAGCGATCGCAGCCAATCCGGGAGCATCTGATTCGCGACCAGGTTGGAGTAGTTCATGGTCCCGCGGAAGGCTGCGATGCTGTCAGGCTCGCCGCGAGCCAACAAGGTGCGCAGACTCGCGGCGATCTCATCCAGGGCGTCTTCCAGGGCGATGCGCGCGAAGCTACCGTCCGGTTGCCGCTTGAGCGGATGAAGCAGGCGCTCCGGGCTGTTGTGAGCATCGTGCAGATGCAGGCCCTTGATGCACGCATAACCATGGGTCAGGGGATTGGATTTGTCACCCCGCGCGGCGACGACGCGCTCATCGGCCACCGTGAGCAGCAATGCGCAGTTCCCGGCGCAGATCCGGCAGAAGCTCCGCGCTTCGCGCAGGAAGGCTCGCCGGAAGGCTTGCCGGGGCTGGCCGGCTACCTGGGGCAGACGATCATTCATCAATGGCTCCTGGTCAGGGCATTTGACGGTGCTTTCCCCGTCCGATTAATATAATCGAACGGCGTTCAGAAAACTCTATCCCTCGGGCGGTGGGGCGAAGCCCCCAGGAATACCATCATGTCAACCGCTGCGGCCGTGCCGAAGCCGGACCACGTCCCCGCCTCTCTGGTCAGGGACTTCGACTACCGGGATTTCCCCGGTCACGACCGGGATGTGCATCTGGCGTGGAAGCAGCTGCATGACGGCCCGGATTTGTTCTGGTCGCCGCGTCATGGGGGCTATTGGGTGGCCACCCGAGCTGACGACATCGACGTCATGCAGACGGACCACGAGCGCTTCTCTTACCGGCACATCACGGTTCCGCCACAGAAGGAGTTTCCGCCGCTCGCGCCATTGGAGTTTGATCCACCGGCGCACGGCCCTTTGCGCGCCATCGTCTCACCGGCATTCGGGCCGAAGCCCATGCAGGCAATCGAAGCTGATCTGCGCAAACTGTCCACCGAGCTGCTCGATAGAATTCAGCCACAGCACGCATGCGAGTTCGTCGACGCCTACGCGAAACGCCTGCCCATCGTCACTTTCCTGCGTCTCGTCGATCTGCCCCTGAGCGATCGCGAGCATCTGTTGAAGCTGACCGAGATGTCGGTGCGGCCGCGCAGCGACGCGGATACCCACCAGGCGTTCATGGGTCTGCACGCATACACACAGAAATGGATTCGGGAGCGCCGCGCGCAGCCCGGATCGGATCTGTTCAGCAAAATCGTGAACGCCACTATCGGCAATCAACCGCTCACCGATGAGCAGACGGCGGGGATGCTCTCCAATGTCATCTTCGGAGGGCTGGACACGGTAGCCGCGGCGCTTTCCTTCACAGCGCGCTGCCTGGCCGAAAATCCCGATGTGCGCGCCGAGCTGCGCGCGGACAAGGCGCTCATTCCAGCGGCGATCGAGGAGTTTCTACGCCGCTTCGGGATCCCCAATACGGGGCGGGAAATCACTCATGATTTCGACTACAAGGGTGTGCCACTGCGTGCAGGTGACATGATCCTGTTGCCCAAGACCCTGCACGGTCTCGACGAGCGGCGCTACCCTCAGCCGCTGCAACTGAACTTCCATCGCGCGCGGAACCTGCACGCCGCCTTCGGAAGCGGGCCGCATCGCTGTCCGGGATCGTTTCTGGCGCGCATGGAGCTGAAGATTTTCCTCGAGCAGTGGCTCGAGCGGATTCCGGATTTCCACATTCCGCCGGGCCAGCAGCCGCGGACCAGCTCCGGCCCGGTGAATGGAGTGCTGTACCTGCCTCTCGCGTGGTGAGGAGGGAACTGACATGTCAGCAAACAAACGGACCAGCGAGGCGCAAAGCAAACCTGCGGGTGAGGCGCAAGCACAGGTGCAGCTGGCGATCGACGCCGCCGTGGCGCATGGAACCGAAATCGGCGTGCAGGTAGCCGCGTATCTCGACGGCGTGCAGGTAGTTGATGCCTGGGGTGGGGTGGCCGACCCGGCCACCGGCCGCAAAGTGGACGGCGAGACGCTGTTCAATGTTTACTCGGTCACCAAGGCGGTGGCGGCAACGGCGCTGCACATACAGGTCGATCGTGGCCTGCTCGATTACAACGCGCCGGTCGCGAGATACTGGCCCGAGTACGCAGCCAAGGGCAAAGAGAGCACCACGGTGCGCGACGTGCTGACGCACCGGGCCTGTGTTCCCCAGATGCCCGCTGACGTCACACCGGAGCGGATGTGTGATTGGGATTGGATGACGCGTGCGATCGCGGCGCTGGAGCCACTCGCACCGCCTGGCACCCGCACCCTCTATCTTTCGATGACTTTCGGATGGATCGTCGGTGAGTTGGTTCGCAGGACGGATCCGCGCCATCGTTCCCTGGGGCGCTTTATCCGCGAGGAGATTGCGCAGCCACTCGATATAACGGATCTGTGGGTCGGTATTCCTGACTCTGTCGAGCCGCGCATAGCAACGCAGGTGAATGACATGCGGCCGATTCCGCCGGAGTACCTTCCGCCCCTGTTTCTGGCCTCGATGCCCGAGCAGGTGGCACTCACTCCAGTGGTGTTCGAGCGCCCGGACGTGCGGCGCGCGGAGGTGGCCGGTGTCGGCGGGATTTTCAACGCTCGCAGCGAGGCGCGCTTCTGGGCGATGCTCGCCGGAATGGGAGAGCTCGGCGGCGTACGGATCTTGTCGCGCCGGCTCGTCGAGACGTTCAACCAGCCCAGGTCACACAGTGACGAGCTCGACCAGGTCATGTTCAACATCCCGGTGCCCATCAGCATGGGGGGCTTTTGGCTAGGTGGGCCGCAGACACCGGTATGCTCGGCAAAGAGTCCGCGGGCACTGTGTCACCCGGGGCAGGGCGGCTCGATCGGTTGGGCCGACCCGGATACGGGCCTGGCCGTAGCCATCTGCCACAATCGGCTGTTCAATGCGAGCACGCCCGAGGAGGATCCGATCCTGCCGATCGCCAACGCGATACGCACCGGGCTCGGATTGTAGGCGGCCGGCGAGGTGCCAGCTCAACCAGGTGAACTCATGACAGGTAGATTACGCGACAAGGTGGCCATCGTGACGGGCGCGGCCTCAGGTATCGGGGCGCAGACCGCGGTTCGCCTCGCCGCGGAAGGCGCCGCGACAGTAGTGGCTGACATCAATCTCGCCGGCGCGCAGCAGCTGGTCGAGCGAATCACGGCTGCGGGCAACGTTGCCGCGGCAGCCCAGGTTGATCTGGGCGATGAGCAGTCGATCACTGCGATGATTGCCTATGCCGTCGAGCGCTTCGGTGGCCTCGACATCCTGGATAACAACGCGGCCGACACCAGGCTGTCGTCGACGCGCGATGTTGGTGTAGAGAACACGGATGTCGAGGTGTGGGATGCGCTGATGCGGATCAATCTTCGCGGGACGATGCTCGCCTGCAAGGCGGCGATTCCTCGAATGCGCGCGCGTGGCGGTGGATCGATCATCAATATGAGCTCCGGATCGGGACTCACCGGCGCGCTCAAGCCCACGGCCTACGGTGTTTCAAAAGCCGCGATCATCTCGCTCACCGAGTATGTGGCGACCCAACATGGCAAGGAGGGGATACGCTGCAACGCGATTGCACCCGGTCTCATCGTGACGCCCTCCACGACTTCGAGCTACGCGACAGGACCCTTCGGGGAGATGATGTTGCGTCATCACCTGACGCCGCGCCTTGGCAAGCCCGAGGACATCGCATCCATGGTCGTGTTTCTCGCCTCGGATGAATCGCAATTCGTCACCGGCCAGGTGATCAGAGTCGATGGAGGATTGCTCTCGCACGCCCCATACCATGCCGACATGGCGCAGATGATGTCCAAATCGTGAGGCGCTGATGAATCCTCAGGTTGCACCACTATTCGCGCCCATCACCGTGCGTGGACTCACTCTGCGCAACCGTATCGTCATGTCACCCATGACGCGCAGTTTCTCGCCGGAGGGCGTCCCGGGAGCCGATGTCGCGGCTTACTACGGCCGCAGAGCCGGTGGCGAAACTGGATTACTCGTTACGGAAGGCGTCGGGATCGATCATCCGGCCGCTCTGGGCGAAGCGGGTCTCGGTGAGTCGGATCTGCCTCACATGTACGGTGCGGCTGCGCTGGCCGGCTGGCAAGCGGTGGTGCAGGCAGTTCACCAGCATCAGGGAGCCATCTTCCCGCAACTGTGGCATCAAGGTGCCATGCGCATGGCGGGCACCGGCCCACATCCCGAGGTTCCAAGTTGCAGACCCTCTGGTGTCTGGGGTCCTGCCGACCGTACCACCTCGCTGGCAAAAGAGGACATCCTGAGCCTCGCCGTGGAGACGGCGCCGATGACGGAACAGGACATAGCCGATGTGATTGCTGCGTACGGCAGGAGCGCCAACAACGCCATGCAGGCGGGGTTCGATGGAGTAGCGATCCATGGCGCTCATGGCTATCTGCCTGACAATTTCCTGTGGGAGGAGACGAATCGGCGCACCGATCGCTGGGGCGGTGATCGCAGGCGCCGGTCGCAGTTCACGGTGGAAGTGGTGAAAGGCATCCGCGCGGCCATCGGCCCCGACAAGCCCCTCATATTCCGCTTCTCACAGTGGAAGCAGCAGGATTTCCGTGCCCGGCTGGCCAACACGCCGCAGGAGCTCGCGGAAATTCTCGGCCCCATTGCAGATGCGGGCGTGGACGTGTTCGATGCCAGCGTACGCTATTTCAACCGCGCGGAGTTCGAGGGCTCACCGCTCAACCTGGCCGGCTGGGCCAAGAAAGTCACCGGCAAGCTGAGCATGACCGTCGGCGGCGTGGGGCTGTCGAAGGGCATGTATGACTCGAGACGGGCAGGGGGCGCCGAAGCTGCCTACAACTTCGACCCGCTGCTGGAGCGTTTTGCGCGCGGCGAGTTCGATCTCGTGGCGGTCGGCCGCTCGCTGCTGCATGATCCGCATTGGGCTCGCAAGGTCCGCCTGGGCGAGGATCTCAGTCCGTTCAGTGAAGAGTCGCTCAAAGTGTTGCGTTGAAGGCCGGGAGTTTCAGACATGGGCAAAGAAGGCGATGACAGGCTGCTGACGCAACTCGACGATGCGGGCATTCTTACGGTCACACTCAATCGTCCGGAATCCAAGAATGCCATCGATACAGTGACCCAGCGGCTGATGTTGGAGGCGTTCTACGACGCCTCCCGCAACCCCGCGGTCCATGTCGTGATCTTCAGGGGCGCTGGTCAGGCTTTTTCCTCTGGCGGGGATGTCCGGGTGCTCGGGGCGCCCGACCCCGATGATGCAATCGCCCAGCAGTGGTCATCCGACCCCGTCTGGAATGACCTGGAGTCACGGAGTGATCGCCTGCGTCACTTTATGGATGCCGCGCTGTTGTTGCATAGGATGGGCAAACCGACGATCGCGATGGTACGTGGACCGGCCGTAGGCATGGGCCTGTCGCTTGCACTGGCTTGCGATTTCCGTGTGGCCTCAGACACCGCGTTTTTCATGACCGGCTTCGCGCGCATCGGCATGTGCGGGGACTTCGGCGGCAGCTATTTCATGACCAAGCTGATCGGACCCTCCAAAACCATGGAGCTGTTCATGACGAACGAGCGCGTGAGCGCGGAGGAAGCTGCGAGGCTGGGTCTCGTGAACCGGCTCGTACCCGATGCTGAGCTGGAGACCCGCACGCTCGATTTTGCACGGCAACTGGCGCGCGGACCTGCCGTCGCGCAGCGTTACATCAAGGCAAACGTGCATACGGCGCTCGATCAGACCTTGGAGCAGTACCTGGACGTTGAAGCGCGCAACAACGTTCGTTGCCGGCTGACCCAGGACTGTAAGGAAGCCGTCAGCGCTTTTGCGGAAAAACGTGAGGCACACTTCGTGGGGCGCTGATTCGAGGTGCCGCTCACCCATAACGTATATCGGAACGAGGTTCAGATATTGGTATAATGGATCCCCGCAAGGGAACCCCCGGAGATGCGCAGATGATCGACCCCGCCCGCCAACCGTCCGCAGCCGAAGTGCCTTACCGGATCACCCGCTCCGACCGGATACCCGTGCAGCGCTACTACGACCGGGAGTTCTACGAGCTCGAGCGCGATAAATTGTGGTCGCGCGTCTGGCAGATGGGCTGCCGGCTGGAGGAGATCCCGAACCCCGGCGACTACTCGGTTTACAACATATTCGATCAGTCGGTGATCATCACGCGCGTCGACGCAAACACGGTCAAGGCCTACCACAACGCCTGCCGCCACAGGGGAGTCCAGCTGGTTCAGGACCGCGGCAGCTGTCCCGATGGATTCACGTGTCCGTTCCATGGCTGGCAATGGAAGACCGACGGCAAATGCAAATTCGTTTATTCACCGACCCTGTTCGAGAAAGACCAGCTCAGAGGGCAGGATCTCGCGCTGCGGGAGTGCCGGCTCGAGATATGGGGTGGTTGCGCCTTTATCAACTTCGATGACAATGCGCCTCCGCTGAGGGATTCCATCGAGCCCTTCGCGACGATGCACGATGCCTGGCACGTGGAGTCATTGCGCACCGAGTGGTGGCTGGCGGCGCGCCTGCCCGTCAACTGGAAGCTCGCCATGGAGGCCTTCATGGAGGGCTATCATGTCATGGCGACGCATCCGCAACTGTTGCCGCCCGGAGCAGTCGCGGGGGAGGGGACGATTTACGCGAAGGTACCTCCAGAGATCGCGCCGATGTCGCCTTATCTCACGATGCCCACCGCGCCGATGCCGGGTACGGTGAAGTCGCGTGAGTTCATCGAGATGAACCTTTACTTCATGCGCGTCCTCAACGAAGGTATGGCGGGCATGACCCATGCCAAGGATGTGCGGGTCGCCGAATCGATGGTGGGCACCGAGCTTCCCGAAGACATCATGGGCGCCACTGTCGCATGGCGTAAGAAGCTGAACGATGCCGTGGTGGCGGAGCACAAGCGACAGGGCATGGACATCGGCGATCTCAATGACGTCGATGCCAAACAATTCGCCACGTCGGTCAACTTCTGTTTCCCGCACTATTTTCTGTTGCCTACGTATGGCAGTGCCTCCTCCTACCGCATTCGGCCGCTGGGTCCGGAGGAATGTCTGTTTGAGCTCTGGTCGCTGACACGGTTTCCCCCAGGGGTCACGCCACCAAAGATCCAGACACCGACACCGATGGCGCCGGATGATCCGCGCTGGCCCCCGATTCCGACCCAGGACTTCTCCAACCTGCCACGTCAGCAACGTGGCCTGCACGCGAAGGGATTCGAGTTCATGCGGCTTTCGAGTCAGATGGAAGGCCTCATCGGCAACTACCAACGTCTCATCGATGGGTATCTGGCGGGTCTCGAGTACGAGCGGCTGCTGCCCGCGGCACGGAAGGTTTCCGGTTGCATCGATGTGCCGATCGCGGACCTGGGGTTTTAGGCCTCCGCTGTGTTAGCCGTTCTGTGCAGGAAGCTTGGCTCGCTGGAGGATCTCGAAGTCGCGGACGTTGCGCCTCCGACCGCCGCGGACGGCGAAGTTGTGGTCGATATCCTGGCCTGCGGCCTGAATTTTCCCGACGTCCTGGTGGTGCAGGGCAAGTATCAGAACCGTCCCGAGCTGCCCTTTACGCCCGGCTCCGAGTTCTCCGGAGTCGTAGCGGATGTGGGGCCCGCAGTTACCGGATTCGCCCGCGGCGATCTCGTTTGCGGCAACGTAAGCCTTGGCGCTCTGCAGGAGAAACTTGCAGTGCGGGCCAGTGAGTTGGTCAAGATTCCCGCAGGTGTGGATACCAACGCAGCCGCGGGATTGCTCGTTACCTACTGCACGTCCTTATACGCCCTGCGCGACCGCGGCGGCCTTCGCTCCGGAGAATCGCTATTGGTGCTCGGCGCTGGTGGGGGTGTAGGCCTCGCCGCGGTGGAAATAGGTGTCGCCCTGGGAGCGCGAGTGGTAGCGGCAGCCTCCTCCGACGAGAAGCTCGATGCTGCGAGAATGGCGGGAGCGCACGAGGTCCTGCGGTATTCAGCGGATTTGCGCGACAGTAATCTCCAGAAGGAGCTCGGCGCTCGGCTCAAGGCCAGCGCTGGCACAAGAGGCTTCGATGTGATCTATGACCCTGTCGGCGGCGATTACACCGAGCCTGCGCTGCGGTCCATCGCCTGGCAGGGGCGCTATCTCGTGGTGGGATTTGCGGCGGGCCGAATCCCGAGCATTCCATTGAATCTGCCACTGCTGAAAGGCTGTCAGATCGTCGGTGTCATCTGGGGCGGTGCCTGGAATCATGATCCTACGATCAAGCAGCGCGTCAGCTCCGAGCTGCTGGGCATGTTGGCCGCAGGCCAGCTCAGGCCGCGTATCGGGACTGTGCTGCCGCTCGAGCGAGCGGTCGAGGCACTGAAGCTGTTGGCGCAGCGGCGCGCTGTGGGCAAGGTGATTGTTGCGATTGGCCAACTCAGGCCATGTACCGCTCCAACTCCGGAATGACCTGAAACAGATCTGCGACCAGGCCGATGTCGGCCACCTCGAAGATCGGCGCGTCAGCATCCTTGTTGATCGCAACGATGGTGCGCGCATCCTTGATACCCGTGAGGTGCTGGATGGCCCCGGAGATTCCGATCGCCATATACAACTCCGGCGCGATAATCTTGCCGGTCTGGCCCACCTGCAACTCGTTAGACGCATACCCTGCATCCACGGCGGCGCGGGAGGCACCGACCGCGGCACCCAGCTTGTCCGCGAGGGAGTAGAGGATCTTGAAACCATCCGCGCTGCCGAGCGCACGGCCACCCGAGACCACCCGCGAGGCGGTCTGCAGGTCGGGACGATCGCTCTTGGCCGCCGAGACGGACAGGAAGCGCGTGTGGGTGGGCAGCTCCACGTTGAGCGTCACTTTCTCAATCGGGGCGGCTGCGCCCCCAGGGGCCGCGGCCTCGAACGAGGCGCTGCGCACGGTGCCGACGAGCTTATCGGCGGGATCAGTCTCGACCGTCACGATCGCGTTGCCCGCGTAGATCGGGCGTCGAAACCGGTTCGCGCTTTCCACCGCCATGATGTCGCTGATCTGAGCGGTCCCCAGCAGCGCCGCAACTCGCGGCATCATGTCTTTTCCATAGGTGGTCGAGGCAGCGAGTACGTGAGAGTAATTCTGGGCCAACGCGGCCACTTGCGGCGCCAGGACCGCCCCCAAGGCGGGTTCGTTCGCGGGGTTCTCGACGCTCAGGACGCGCGACACGCCCGTCAGTTGCGCAGCCTGTGCAGCCACGGCATCGGCTTTCGCGGCCAACACCGCAACGACGATCTCGGCGTCCGCAATCCCACAGGCGCAGGTAACGGACTTGGCGGTTGCCGGGTTGAGCTTCGTGCCATCGTGCTCGGCAACAATCAATACTTTCACGGCCATCAGATCAACCCCTTCTTCTTCAGTGCCTCGATCAATTCTCCCGCGTCTTTCACGCGGACACCCTTCTGACGCTGCGCCGGCGGCTCAAACTTTACCAACTTCAAGTGCTGTTTGGCCTCGACGCCCAGAGTATTCAGGGCAAGTGTCTCCAGCGGCTTCTTCTTCGCCTTCATGATGTCCGGCAACTTCACATATCGCGGCTCGTTCAACCGCAAGTCCGTCGTCACCAGTGCCGGCAGGTCTACCTCCAGGGTCTCAAGTCCCGCATCCACCTCGCGTGTGACCCGCGCCTTGCCATCCGACAGCTCCACCTTGGACGCGAAGGTGACTTGCGGACGATTCCACAGCGCCGCGAGCATCGGACCGGTTTGACTGTTGTCATCATCAATGGCTTGCTTGCCGACAATGACCAGGAAGGGTTGTTCCTTCTCAACCAGCTTGAGCAGGGCACGTGCCGCCACCAAAGGCTCGATCACCCCGTCCGCCTGCACGTGCAGAGCACGGTCCGCACCCATCGCCAGGGCAGTCCGCAGCTGCTGTTGGACATCTGCCGGCCCAATCGTGGCGACAACAACCTCTTCGGCACCCCCGCGCTCCTTGATGCGCAGCGCCTCTTCCAGCGCTATCTCATCAAAGGGATTGATGCTCATCTTCACGCCGTCCGTGACCACGCCGGTGCCGTCCGGCTTCACGCGGATGCGCACGTTGTAATCGACAACCCGCTTGATACCAACCAGGATTCGCTTCATTCACCAGCTCCGGGCGCCGTTCATATAGAAGAACAGTGTACCAATATTCGATCGGCAGGTGTAGTCTAGCGGCATGTGACCAGCCGTGCGCGGCCGTCGGAGCGGGCATGCCCAAGATCAAGTTCATCGAGCACAACGGAACCGAGCATCTGATTGCAGCCGATCCCAATCGCAGCGCCATGCAGGCGGCCAGCGACCACATGGTGCCGGGGATCATTGCCGACTGCGGTGGCAACTGTGCCTGTGCAACCTGCCATGTCTATGTCGATGTGGCGTGGGAATCGAAGCTCGCGCCGCCCTCGGAGCAGGAGCGCACCATGATCGAATGTGCGCTGCACGTTCAAGCCAACAGCCGGCTGAGCTGCCAGATCGAGGTCACGCCGGAGCTCGACGGGCTGGTGCTGCGCCTGCCCGAATCGCAGACCTGACGCCAGGCGGCGCAATGGCACAGGGCTTGCGACAGTGCCGACGGCATTCGCGGTCCAACTTCGCCCATGACAGCGGGAATCTGGTGGTTCTTCAGTATGGCCTGTGTCGCGCTGGCACTGGTCCCCGCCGGGGCACATCTGGCAGAACTGCCGCATAAGTTCAGGCTTCCCGCGCACGAGTATCTCGTGGTGCAGCAGCTTTACGCCGGTTGGTCGCTTTTTGGCTCCGTGGTCCTCGGTGCCTTGCTGTGCACAGGTGTGCTCATCGTGCTCGTGCACCGGGAACCGCGGCTGCTGGCCGTGGCAGCGCTCGCATTCCTGTGCATTCTCGCCACCCAGATTGTCTTTTGGGTCTTTACTCAACCTGCCAACCGCGCGACCCGCAACTGGACAGTGCTGCCCGATGACTGGATGCGGCTGCGCACCCAGTGGGAATATTCGCACGCCACCAGCGCCGTGCTGAATCTCATCGCGTTGTTCGCGCTGCTCTATGCAGCACTGTCGCAGGGGACCGCGCTGTTCCACTAACACCAACAGGGAACGTGTTGCGCAGAGCGTCAAGCTGACACGTCAAAACGAACTGCGCTGCAGCAGTGATCCGATTCACAGTTCGCGCCGTGGATGCTTTGCACGACCTGCAACGGAGGGCACTCTCAATTTCGCAGCGGGATGACTTCCGTTGTGTCCAGCCGTACGGCGGAGATAACTGCAGATGAGAATGAGCGGCGCGCCTGTACTGGCCTGTGTGTTGGTGTCAACGTACGCATGGGCTGATATTGGCGCCGCCTCGACAGGTGAGCTGAAACACATGAGCGTGGAGGAGCTCATGGATATACAGGTGACCTCCGTCGCGCGTCACCCGGAGCCGCTGCGGCAGGCGGCCGCGGCCATTCAGGTCATCACCCGTGAAGATATCCGGCGATCCGGCGCATCCAGCATACCTGAGGCTCTGCGGTTGGCGGGCAGCCTGCTGATCGCACGCAAGACTGCCCACGACTGGGGAATCAGTGCACGGGGTTTCAACTCGTCACTGGCGAACAAGCTACTCGTCATGATTGATGGCAGGACGGTGTACACACCACTGTACTCGGGCGTGTTCTGGGATGCACAGGACTATCTCCTCGAAGACATCGAGCGTATTGAGGTCATCAATGGTCCTGGTGGTACGCTGTGGGGCGCTAATGCTGTCAACGGCGTGATCAATATCATCACGCGCAGCGCCGCAGACAGTCAGGGCCTGTACGCCGAAGGGGGAGGTGGAAATCAGCTTCGAGCGCTCGCCGGGGCGCGTTACGGGGGCGAGCTGAACCCCGATGTCAGCTTTCGGGTCTACGCGAAGTACTTCGACCGCGATGAAGAGGTGTTTCCAGATGGCACCGGCGCCGCAGACGCCTGGCATCGGGCACAAGGCGGTTTCCGGTTTGACTCTGATGCATCGCGCGCGGACACCTACAGCACCCATGGCGATTTCTATACTGGACACGAAGGACTGGCTACCGGGGGTGCGGCACAAACCGCCGGCGGCAATCTCGTCGGACGCTGGTCGCATGTGTTCACGGGCGATGCGGATTTTAGCCTGCAGTCCTACTACGACCGCACGCACCTGGTGATTCCCATCGTGCCATTTGTCCTGAACGGCATTGAGCTCGCTCCTGCAGGCAACTTGCACGATGACCTCTCGACCTATGACATCGATTTTCAGCACCGTTTCGCCCTGGGAAATCATAATCACATCGTTTGGGGCGTCGGCTATCGCTTCTCCCGCGACGTGGTGGAAAACGCGCCCGCTATCGCGTTCTTCCCGACGACGTTGGATCGCAACCTCTTCAGTGCATTTGTTCAGGACGAGATTGCGCTTGCCGCGCAAGTGGCCTTGACCATCGGCTCGAAGCTCGAGCACAACGACTACACCGGCTTCGAAGTTGAGCCGAACGTACGGCTGCAATGGACGTGGAAGGCCAGCCAGACGCTCTGGTCCGCCATTTCACGGGCGGCGCGCACGCCATCGCGAATCGACCGGGATCTGGCGGAGCCCGCTCCACCGGCTATGTTGATTTTGAAAGGAGGCAGGGACTACGGCTCCGAGTACGTGACCGCCTACGAGCTTGGCTACCGGGGCGAGATCAGCTCGAGACTGACCGGCTCGCTCTCAACCTACTACAATGAGTATCGGGACGTGCGCAGTATGAGCATCACGCCCGGCACGATCATCCCGCTTTTCTTCGCCAACAATATCGCCGGGCACACCGACGGGTTCGAGCTCAATGCGCGCTACCAGGTTGCGGATTTCTGGTTCCTGCAAGTTGGCTACGACTATCTGCAGGAGAGCCTGCACGTCAGGCCCGGACAATTCGATCTCGGCAATGCGCAGAATGAAACGGCCGATCCCCGGCACCAGGCCGCGATCCGCTCAGCAATGAGTCTGCCTGCACACCTGGAGCTGGATGCGTCGCTTCGCTGGGTCGCTGCCTTGCGCCCCCAGAGCGGCCCGGTTACCGCTGAAGTGCCCAGGTATTTCGAGCTGGATACCCGCGTTGGTTGGGTGTTGCAGCGGCTGGAGCTCGCACTCGTCGGCCAGAATCTGCTGCACAAACAGCATGCGGAATATGGGCGCGCCGATCCTGCGCGTGAGCAGATCCGGCGCAGTGTCTACGCGAAGATCTCGTGGCGATATTGACTGTGCGCAAGTTTCCCGCACGGCTGGTGGCCCTGCTGTTGATCACCGCGCGGTGCTGGGCGGGGGCGCCCTCCGAATATGAGGTCAAGGCCGTTTTCCTGTTCAACTTCGCGCAGTTCGTCGAGTGGCCCGCCGCAGCATTTGCTGATGCCCGCTCGCCGTTCGTCATCGGGGTCCTGGGTAAGGATCCATTTGGCCCACAGCTGGATACGGTCGTCCGCGGGGAAACGGTCGGTCACCGCTCCCTCGTCATCGAGCGCTATCGCGACGTTGGCGAGCTGCACAACTGCAACATTCTCTTTATTGCGCGCACGGAACTGGCGCAGTTGCCTCACATCCTCGAGGTGCTCAAGGGCCGGAGCGTCCTAACCGTGACCGATGCCGAGGATGGTGACCCCGCGGGGGTCATGATCCAGCTGGTCAACCGAAGCAATCGGATCAAGCTGCGAATTGATGTGGGGGCGGCCAGGGCGGGCAGCCTCGTGATCAGCTCCAAGCTGCTGCGGCCTGCCGAGATCGTGGGTGGGGAGGGATAGGCCATGGCCAGCAACGCGGCGCCTATCCGACGGACGCTGATGAATGTGCTCTTGCTGACGAGCGGGGCCGTCATGCTCACGACGTGTCTCGCGTTCGGGGCGTATGACTTTCTAACCTACCGACGCCAGGCGTTGCATAACTTGGCGACCCTCGGTCAGGCGATTGCCGCCAACAGCACGGCCGCGTTGGCGTTTGAAAATCCTGAGGACGCCCGGGAAGTGCTGGCTGCACTGAAAGCCGACCCGCATGTCGTTGCCGCAACTCTCTACACTCAAGCTGGCGCGAGCTTCGCATCCTATCCCCCGGCCAGGGCGGGTATCCGGCCAGCCGTAGCACTTCAGGACGGCTATCGCTTCGAAAGTGATTACCTCATCGGAGTGCAGCCGGTCGTGCAGGGGGCGCGGCGGATGGGCACTCTGTACCTCAAATCGGATCTGGGCGCACTCTACGAATGGCTGCAGAGCTTTGGGCTCATTGGCGCCCTGGTTCTCGCTATCGCGTACGTGGTCGCTTACCTGCTGGCGACCCATTTGCAGCGGTACATATCCCAGCCTATCCTGACGCTTACCGACACCGTCAGCGTGATCGCCGAGCAGCGCGACTACACGGTGCGCGCGGCGCGGCCGGAAGGGTACGAATTCGGTCTTTTGACGGATGCGTTCAATCACATGTTGGAACGTGTGGAGGAGACCCGGGCACGACTGCAGAGCCAACTCGGCCGCCTCGATCTGTTGCACCGGATCACTCGGGCCACCAGCGAGCGGCAGGACCTGCCCAGTATTTTTCAAGTCGTATTGCGCAGCCTGGAGGACGAGCTACGCATCGATTTCGGCTGTCTATGCCGGTACGACGCCAAGGCCGACGCGGGGAGTCTGTCGGTGGAGGCAATCGGCGCGCGCAGCCTCGAGCATGCGCTCGAGCCTGTAATCAGCATGCAGTCGCGGATACCTATTGATCAGAACGGGTTGGCTCGATGTGTGGCCGGACACTTGGTGTATGAGCCGGATGTCAGCACGATTGAATTTGCGTTTCCGCAGCGTTTCGCGCGTGCCGGGCTGAAGTCGCTCGTGCTGGCGCCGTTGCTGGTCGAGAAACGGGTGTTCGGCGTGCTGGCTGTCGCGCGGCGGCCCGCGAATGCGTTCAGCAGCGCCGAGTGCGAGTTCCTGCGCCACCTCAGCGAGCACGTCGCGCTCGCCTCGAATCAGGCGCAGTTGCATGGCGATCTGCAGAGCGCCTATGACGACTTGCGGCAGTCTCAGCACACGGCTGCCCAGCAGGAGCGGTTGCGCGCGCTCGGGCAGATGGCAAGCGGCATCGCGCACGATATCAACAACGCAATCTCGCCGATCACGCTCTATACCGAATCTCTACTCGAGCGCGAGCCGAATCTGAGCGACCGCACGCGCGGCTACCTCGTCACGATCCAGCGCGCCATCGAGGATGTCGCAGAGACAGTGTCACGGATGCGTGAGTTCTACCGGGCGCGTGAGCCCGATATGAATCTCGGCCGGGTCGCATTGAACCGGCTGATCCAGCAGGTCATTGACCTTACGCGGGCACGTTGGAGCGACATGCCGCTGCAAAAGGGTATTGTCATCCAATTGCAAAGCGAGCTGTCGGCCGAGTTGCCGGATATCATGGGCGCCGAAGCGGAGATCCGCGACGCGCTCACGAATTTGCTGTTCAATGCGGTGGATGCGATGCCCGAGGGTGGGGTCGTGACGCTGCGGACGGGCGCCAGGCTGACGAAATCCGACGAGGATGCGGTTCCGATCGTGTATGTCGAGGTGGCCGATACCGGTGTGGGAATGAATGAGGAGACGCGGCGCCGCTGTCTCGAGCCGTTTTACACCACCAAGGGCGAACGCGGCACAGGATTGGGACTTGCGATGGTCTACGGCATGGTTCGGCGGCATAGCGCGCAGCTCGACATTGACAGCGTTGCAGGTCAAGGCACCACGATGCGTCTCTCCTTCGTGCCGGCACTGACCACCTCGCTCGTTGCCGAGCATCACCCCACAGCGTTGCACATGAGCCACGGTTTGCGGCTGTTGTTGGTCGATGATGACCCGCTGCTGATCAAGTCGCTGCGGGAGGTTCTGGAGGAGGATGGCCACAGCATCGTGGTCGCAGATGGCGGTCAGAACGGTATCAACACGTTCTGCGCGGCGGTTCAGGGTCCCGAGCCGTTCTCGCT
>Ga0070671_100000110_pt1 | contig 52535 bp, 51 predicted proteins | sample KBSS73metaG_FD_65341 | JGI IMG/M metagenome (GOLD analysis project Ga0070671, IMG submission 65341) | Switchgrass rhizosphere microbial communities from Kellogg Biological Station, Michigan, USA - KBS S7-3 metaG | ecosystem: Host-associated > Plants > Roots > Rhizosphere > Soil ...
AGCACGGCGCCGAGGAGACGGTGATCTCCGGGCTCTCCGGCCTGGTCGTGCTCAAGAGCACCGGCTCGGAGTTCCACGGGTTCCCGGACGTCCCGTACACCTCGCTGGTGGAGACGGACGACCGCATCCTCGCCACGGCGGTGAGCGCACGCTGGCGCTACATCGGCACGGACATCGACTGGGACAAGGCCTTCGCGTCGATCCGGCAGATCCTGTTGGACAGGTTCGCGCTCACGCACTCGCTGTCGCTGCAGCAGACGCTCTACGCGATGGGCGAGGCCGCACTGCAGGCCCATCCCGAGGTCGCCGAGATCCGCTTCTCCATGCCCAACAAGCACCACTTCCTCGTCGACCTCGGGAAGTGGGGTCTCGAGAACCCGAACGAGGTCTGGTACGCCGCCGACCGGCCGTACGGGCTGATCGAGGCATCCATCGTCCGTGACGACGCGCCGCCCGCAGGCAGCGTCTGGGAAGGCGTGAAGGGCTTCGTCTGATGTCTGCCGAACCGACCGAACAGACCGAGGTCGCCCGTCCCGAGGACGAGAAGGTCCCGGTGGGCAAGGCGTTCTTCTTCGGTCTCCAGCACATCCTGGCCATGTACGCGGGCGTCGTCTCGCCCCCGATCATCATCGCGAGCGCCGCCGGGCTCTCCCCGGCCGACCAGGCGCTGCTCGTCACCGCCGCGCTGTTCGTCTCCGGTCTCGGCACCCTGCTGCAGTCCCTCGGGGTGCCCTACGTCGGGTCCCAGCTGCCGCTGGTGCAGGGCGTGTCCTTCGCCGCCGTCGGGACGATGACGGCGGTGGCCACCAACGAGGCCATCGGTGATCCCGCCGCCCGGATGGCGACGATCTTCGGCGCGGTGCTCGTCGCGGGCGTCATCGGTTTCGTGATCGCGCCGATCTTCGCGAGCCTGGTGCGGTTCTTCCCGCCCGTGGTCACCGGCTGCGTCATCACGATCATCGGGCTCTCGCTGTTCCCCGTGGCGCTGCGCTGGATCCGCGGCAACCAGATGGTCAACGGGCAGCCGAACCCGAACTACGCATCGGGCACCAGCCTGCTGCTCGGGTTCGTCACGCTGGTCGTCACGCTGGCGATCGCGCGCTTCGGCCGCGGGCTGATCTCGCGCCTGGCCGTCATGCTCGGCCTGGTGATCGGCACCGTCGTGGCCACGATCATGGGCCGGGTGAACTGGGGCGCCGTCGCGAACGGCCCGATCTTCGCACTGCCGCAGCCCTTCCACTTCGGCTGGCCGATCCTGTCCATCGGCGTGATCGTGTCGATGACCATCGTGATCCTGGTGATCATGGCCGAGACGACGGCGGACCTGCTGGCCGTCGGGGAGATCCTCGGCACGAAGGTGGACAAGAAGCGGATCGCGGCGGGCCTGCGGGCGGACATGGCCGCGACCACGGTCTCCCCGGTGTTCAACGGCATGCCGATCTCGGCGTTCGCGCAGAACGTCGGCATGGTCGCGATCACCGGCATCAAGTCGCGGTTCGTGGTGGCCGCGGGCGGCGCGATCCTGGTCGTGCTCGGCCTGCTGCCGGTGCTGGGCCGGGTGATGAACGCGATCCCGCAGCCCGTCCTCGGCGGCGCAGGCATCGTGCTGTTCGGCTCGGTCGCGGCCGCGGGCATCCGGACGCTGTCCAAGGTGGAGTTCACGAACTCGAACATCCTGATCGTGGCTACGTCCATCGGCGTCGGGCTGATCCCGATCACCGTGCCGGAGATCTACCTGCACCTGCCGACCTGGCTGCACCAGATCTTCGAGTCCGGCATCAGCGCGACGGCGATCTTCGCGGTGCTGCTCAACCTGGTCTTCAACCACTTCACCGAGTCCGAGGCCCCGGCGACCGAGGCCCACTGACCGTCTCGGCCGCTCATCTCGGCGCGGGGGTGGGGCGGCGGGCGATCGTCGCCAGCTCCGCCGTCGTCGCGCCCGTCTGCTTCTCGACCCACTCGCCGTCGAGGGCGCCGCAGTCGACGCCGCGGAGGAGGAAGCCCGCCAGCGCGACCGCGGTGGCGGGCTCGTCCATGAATCCGCTCTCGCTGCGCTCGCGGTAGTCGCGGAGTCGCCGAGCCGCGGACTCGGCGGAGTCGCGGAAGAAGGCGAAGACGGCGGTGAAGCGGCTCGGCAGCTGCGCGGGGTGCAGGTCCCACCCCTGGTACAGGCCGCGTTCCAACGACCGGCGGACCAGCCTGCCGTGCAGGGTCCAGGCGGCCCGCACCTCCGCGGGCTCGCCCACCGGCATGACGTTCGTCGAGCCGTCGGACAGCCGGACGCCGGTGCCCGCGGCGGCGACCTGCATGACCGCCTTCGCGTGGTCGGCGACCGGGTGCTCCATGCTCTGGTACTCCGCGGCGATCCCCAGCGAGGCCGAGTAGTCGTAGGTGCCGTAGTGCAGGCCGCTGCAGCGGCCCCCGCCCGCGGCGATCATGCCCGGCAGCGGCGAGGTCCCGTCCAGCGCGAGGACGGACTGCGGCGTCTCCACCTGGATCTCGAAGCGCAGCGTCCCGGCGGGCAGGGCGTGCTCCTCCTCCAGCGCCTCGAGCACCGCGACCAGCCCGGTGACCTGCGCGGCCGCCGTGACCTTCGGCAGCGTGACGACGAACCCCGCCGGAATGCCGCCCTGCGCGCACAACGCCCCCACGAACCCGACGAGCGTCTGCACCCCCCGCGCCCGGGTCGCCGCCTCGAAGCTGCGGAACCGGATGCCGGTGAACGGCGGCGCGGTCCCGGCCGCCACGGCCGCGCGCAGCTCCGTCGCGGCGCGCGCCACCTCCGCGCGCTCCTCGGCCTCGGGACGCAGCCCGTAGCCGTCCTCGAAGTCGATCCGCAGGTCCTCGATCGGCTCGGCCGAGAGCTTGTCCCGCACGCGGCCCTGGAGGTCGGCGGGGGCGCCCCAGATCGCGGTGAGGTCGGAGGCGTACGCGTCGAACGTCTCCAGGGCCTGCTCGCCCCACGCCGCGGCGGTGTGCCGGTCGAAGCGGTCCGCGGGGACGTAGACCGTGTGCACGGGCTGCCGGGTGCCGGACTCCCCCGGGTAGGCCGCGGCCACCTCGGCGTCGACCGTGGCGAGCTCGGCGTCGAGGGCCGCGGCGAGGGCGGAGGCGAGGTCGGTCATGGTGACCGATCCTGGCCTATCCGGGCGCTACGCGGCCTGTGAGCCCGGCCGCTGGTGGTAGCGGTCCACGTAGACCTGGCCCGACAGCTCGGCGATCGCGTCCATGATCTCGTCCGTGACGGCCCGGCGGATCGCGGCGGAGCCCTCCAGCCCGTCGTAGCGGGAGAAGTCGAGCGGCTCGCCGAAACGGACCTCGACGGGCGCGAGTCGGGGCAGCTTCTTGCCCACCGGCTGCACCTTGTCCGTGCCGAGCAGGGCCACCGGCACGACGATCGCGCCGGTCGACAGCGTCAGGGACGCGACGCCGGTGTGCCCGCGGTGCAGCCGCCCGTCGAGCGAGCGCGTGCCCTCCGGGTAGATGCCGAACGCGCCGCCCGCGCGCAGGACCGTGCGGCCTGCGTCGAGCGCCGCGAGGCCCGCCTTGGCGTTGGCACGGTCGACGGGGACGTAGCCCAGCGCGGTGAGGAAGCGCGCGATCAGCCTCCCCTTGAGACTGCGGGCGGTGAAGTACTCGGCCTTGCCCAGGAACGCCACCGGGCGCGGCGTGACCAACGGGATCACCGCGGTGTCGACGGCGGCGCGGTGGTTCGCCGCGAAGATCACCGGACCGGTGGTCGGCACCCGATGCGCCCCGACCACGCGCGGGCGCCAGATCATGCGGACGAGCGGCGCCAGCACCCACCTGATCAGGAACTGCATGACTCTTCTTTTCCTCCCCGCGGCGCCCACCCACATGAGCACCCCCAGTGTCTCCCACCGCGTGTGACGGCCGGATCACCGATGGAGAACGTACTCGGGTCGGCCCCTCGGTGGATCCGCCACGTGAGGGAGACTGCACCGTGCCCGAACGCCGGCTCGACGTCCTCTCCGTGCACTGGTACGAGCTGCGGACGGCACCGGCGGTCGCCCCGCGCTGGCTCTCGGCGGCGCGGGCGCACCTGCCCGAGGCCCTGCCGCTCCGGTTCGGCGAGAGCGAGCCGCTGCGCGGGCGGTTCGACCGGGACGGCGACGCCGGTTTCCTGGCGGCCGCGGAGCGCGCGACCGGGCTGCTCGCCGTCATGGGCGAGCCCCCGGTGCACGCGGCGAGCCTCGCGGCCACACCGATGATCGACCGCTGGGGTCCGGTGCAGTCCCACACGATGTCGGTGGAGGTCGATCCCGCGGACGAGCGGGTGCGCGCGTTCGCCCTGGCCCTGACCGTCCCCGAGACGATCTACGTGTCGGCGTCGACGGACCGCGACCTGCTGCTGGACCGCCGCACGCTCGTCCACATCGAACCCGGCACCCGCGAGCCGCACCTCGCCGCGCTGGGGGACTGGCTCGGCCTGCCGCCCACCCCGCCGCAGTGGTGCTGGTTCGGCCCGCCCTACCGGCGGCTCGGCGGGCTGTGGACCGGGGGCGAGTGGGTGCCGGAGCGCTACCGGGCCCGCCTCGACGAGGTCGATCCCGTCCGTCGGCACGCCCCGCGGATCCCCCGCGGGCTGCGCCGCCGGTGGCTGTTCGGGAAATAGCTGGACGGCTGTGGCAGGGTGGATCTCGACATGAGGCACTGACACCACCCCCGCCCGGCCGCGGATCACCCGCCGGGCGTTCGGAGATCCCTTCCGGTGGTGTCGCATGCCTGCTCCCCTGATCGCCCATGACCTCGTCCGCACGCTCGGCGGCCGCCGCGTGCTCGACGGTGTCTCCCTCACCGCCGCCCCCGGCCGCCGGATCGGCCTGATCGGCGAGAACGGCGTCGGCAAGTCGACGCTGCTGCGGCTGCTGGCCGGGGCGGACGAGCCGGACGGGGGCACCGTCGTCCGACCTCCTGACCTTGGGTTCCTGCACCAGGAGCTGCCGTTCGCATCCTCGGTGACCCTCACCGGCGTGCTCGACGACGCGCTGCGCGAGGCCCACGCCGACCTCGCCGAGCTGAACCGCCTGGGCGCGCTGATCGCCGACGAGCCCGATCTGCTCGACGCCTACGGGGAACGCCTCGAACGCGCCGAGGAGCACGGTGCCTGGGACGCCGACCGCCGCGCGTCGCTCGTGCTGGAGGGCCTCGGGCTCGGGGACGTCGGCCCGGACCGCACCGTCGGGTCGCTGTCCGGCGGGCAACGCGGGCGGCTCGCGCTCGCCGCCCTGCTCATCCGCCGCCCCGCCGCACTCCTGCTCGACGAGCCCACCAACCACCTCGACGACGCCGCCGCGGCCTTCCTGGAGGAGCAGCTGCGCGGCCTGCCGGGCGTCGTCGTGGTGGCCAGCCACGACCGGGCGTTCCTCGACGCGGTGTGCACTGACCTGATCGATCTCGACCCGGCGGCCGACGGGCCGACCCGCTACGGCGGCGGCTACTCGTCCTATCAGGACGCCAAGCGCGCGGAGCGGGAGCGCTGGGAGGAGCGGTTCGTCGCGGAGCAGGAGGAGCTGCGCGAGCTGCGGTACTCGGTGCGGTTCACCGCGCACCGCGTCGCCCACGGCCGGGACATGCCGGACCACGACAAGATGGGCTACGGACGCCGCGGCCAACGCATCGAGAAGCAGGTCTCCAGCCGGGTCCGCAACGCCGCGCGCAGGCTCGAGGAGCTGGAGCGCGACCAGGTCCGCAAGCCGCCCGCGCCGCTGCGGTTCCAGGCGTCCGCGCTCGCCACGGACGCCGCCGACGGGCTCCTGGTGTCGCTGCGGTCGGTGCGGGTGCCGGGGCGGCTCGCGCTCGACCGGCTGGACGTCACCGCGGACGACCGCCTGCTGGTCACCGGGCCGAACGGGGCGGGCAAGTCCACCCTGCTCGCGGTGCTGGCCGGACGGCTGGACGCCTCCGGCGACGTCCGCCGACGCCGTCGACTGAAGGTGGGCCTGCTGGCGCAGGACACCGAGTTCGACCGTCCTGATCAGACGGTCGCCGAGACCTGGGAGACGGCGCTCGGGCCCGACGCCGTCCCGCTCGCCTCGCTCGGCCTGGTCGCCCCGCGGGACCTGGGCACCCGGGTCGGGGACCTGTCCGTCGGGCAGCGGCGGCGGCTCGCGCTGGCCCTGGTGATCGCCGACCCGCCCGAGCTCCTGCTGCTCGACGAGCCCACCAACCACCTCTCCCCCCGGCTGTCCGACGAGCTGGAGGAGGCCTTGGGCACCGGCCCCGGCGCCGTCGTCGTGGCCAGCCACGACCGCTGGCTGCGGCGCCGGTGGGCGGGCCGCGAGCTCGCCCTGCCGAGCTGACCATCGGCGCTGTCTCGATCCCGGTCCGAGCCGCACCGAGGGCGATCGCGGACTGGCGAGGGCGAGGTGAGCGCACGTCTCGCCGCCCTGTCCCCGCCCAGATGAACGCCGGTGTCGTTCTACGGTGGTCCGAGCAGCACTGAGGTTCATCTCGGTGGGGGTTTCGGGGGGCTCGGTACGGTGGGGTCGATGTCGCGGCGCACGGACGAGTCGGCGGATCGTCGGGCCTGCGGGCCCGACGCCCGCGGCCCCGGGGCAACCCCGGGGTGCACGATCTCTGCACCGCACGGCGTCCCGTGCGCGGCTCCCCGCACCGTCGGGACCGTGGCGCACGGCGGACGAGAGCCCAGGTCGCCCGAGCGCCGCGACATCACCACGACGATCCGCTCCCCAGCCGCGCGGTCGGATCCCGGCTGCATGCCGCCCGACGACTGGGCTGTGACATGACCGATCCCGAGGAAGTGCTCCGGGCCCTGCTGGGGGTGCCCTGGAGCGAGTCCGCGCTGGTCCGCGCGGTGCACGGGGTGGTGGGCGAGCGGGCGGCCGAGGTCGCCGCGCGGCTCCTGGAGCGCTGGCCGGAGGCGCCTCGCGAGACCCACGCCGAGCTGCTCGTCGGGATCCGGGGTGTGCTCGCGCGGCGGATCGTGCTCGAGGACCCGGAGCCGGTGTGGCGCTGGCCGGTGGCGGAGTGGGCCACGGTGGACGAGCTCGCCCGCGGGCTCGACCTGCGCGACGGCGAGCCCGAGTGGTTCGCCGATCCCGGCGGTTGGTTGCGCCGGGCACCCGAGGGCAGGCTGCACCACTATCGTGCCGTCTGGCGAGCCGACCGGCTCCTCGAGACGCCCGCTCCGCGGCTCGCGGAGCTGCAGCGCCGGATCCGCCGTCGGGTGCTGGACCGGATCCCCGTCCATCCCGCCGCGCACGGGTTCGTCCGCGGCCGCTCGCCGTTCACGCTCGCCGCCCCCCATGCCGGGCGGGCGATGGTGGTGCGGGTGGACGTCGAGGGGTTCTTCACCCGGATCGGTCCGGCCCGGATCGCCGGGCTGCTGCGGGCGGCGGGCTACCCGGCGGCGGTCGCGCAGGTGCTGGCCGGGATGCTCGTCACGAGCACGCCGCGGGCGGTGCTGCGCCGGGCCCCCGGACCGCCCGGCGAGGCCCGACGCAGGCGGCTGGACCGGCTCGCGCTCCCGCACCTGCCGCAGGGTGCACCCAGCTCGCCCGCGGTGGCGAACCTGTTGGCCCACACCCTGGACCGGCGGCTGTCCGGGCTCGCCGCGGCGGTGGGGGCGCGGTACGGGCGCTATGCGGACGACCTCGTGCTCTCCGGTGACGATCTCCCGGTGCACGGCCTCGTCCGGCGCACTGCGGCGATCGCGGCCGAGGAGGGCTTCACGCTGCGGCCGGACAAGACGCGGATCATGCCCGCGCACCACCGCCAGCGGGTGACGGGGCTGGTCGTGAACGCGAGCCCCGCCGCGTCCCGCCGGGACTACGACGATCTACGCGCCCTGCTGCACAACTGCGCCCTGACCGGCCCCGACGCGCAGAACCGCGAGGCGCACCCCGCCTTCCGCGAGCACCTGCTCGGCAGGATCGCCTGGGTGGGCGCGGGCCGTCCGGCTCGGCAGGCGCGGCTGCGCGAGCTCTTCGACCGCATCGGGTTCTGACCGTTCTCGCCCATGATCGATCCGAGCGTCACAGGACGGTCCCGACGGCAGCGCTCCCGTCACCCTCGCGGACGGTGATCGATCCGAGTGTGACACGACGGTCCCGACGACAGCGCTCCCGTCCCACTCGGAAGGATCATGATCCTCAGAGCTCGGCGCGGAGGGCGGCGACCGCCTCCCGCCTCGTCAGGCCCGTGGCCTGGAGGAGGTCGATGGCGATGGAGCGGAGCTGGGCGATCATGACCTGCTCCGACATCCCCAGGTCACCGGCCTCGTCGAGGATCGGGGCCGCGTGGATCAGCTCCAGGATGGGGGCCCGGGCGGCCTCCCGCTCACCCCGGACCTGGTCGGCGAGGCTGCGCACGGCCGTGGCGAGCAGGGCCACGGCATCGGGCAGCTCCTCGACGGCGGGCTCGTCGTCCTGCAGGGCGGCCAACGCGCGACGGGCGAGGACCCGGGTGTTGCGGAAGGCGTAGTCGATCCGTTCGGCGAGCTCGGAGAAGCGGGTGAGCTCGGCGCGGTGCGGGCGGCGCAGCGGGGCGACCGTGGTGACCTCCCGGCCGGACCGCAGGGCGGCACGCAGGTCGTCGACCAGCGGCTGGCTGCGCCGGGCGCGGGACAGCGCGGCGCCGGCGGCGGCCTCCTCGCGGGAGCGCAGGGCGTCGGCGATGCCGAACAGGACACCGGCCAGCTCGTCGAGGGCCTGGCGGGCCTGGCGCTGGACCGGCCCCAGCGGGTGCGACGGCAGCAGCGCCACCACCAGCACCCCGACGGTCCCGCCGATCAGCGCGTCGACGCAGCGGTCGATCCCGCCGGTGTCCCCGGGCGGGAGCAGGGTCGCGACCAGGACCGCGGACGCGCCCGCCTGCGCGACGATCAACGTGCCGCCGTCGGCGAACACCGCCACGGCGACGGCCAGGGCCACCACCAGGGCGATCTGCCAGACCCCGGTGCCGATCCAGGAGATCAGCAGGTCCCCGACGAGCACGCCGAGGCTCACCCCGACGACCAGCTCACCGGCCCGGCGCAGCCGCGAGCCCAGGGAGACCCCCAGGCTGATCACGGCCGCGATCGGGGCGAAGAAGGGGCGGGCGTGGCCGACGAGGTCCGCGGCGACGAACCACGCGATCCCGGCCGCGAGCCCACACTGCACGATCGGCAGCGCGGACATCCGGAGCCGCCGCCCGCCCAGCTCCAGCCGGGCGCGGGCGCGCGCGGCGACCGTCACGGGGTCAGGACACGCCGAGGGCGGCCGCCGCGGCCGGGTCGGAGTCGGTGATGAAGCCCCGCAGCCGCTCGACCTCGTCCGTCTCGCCGATCGCGTCCGCCGCGCGGAACAGCGCCCCGAGCGCGCGCAGCACACCCTGGTTGGGCTCGTGGGCCCACGGGATGGGACCGAAGCCCTTCCAGCCGTTCTTGCGCAGCAGGTCCAGCCCGCGGTGGTAGCCGGTGCGGGCGTAGGCGTAGGCCGCGACCGTGTGCTTCTCCGCCAGCGCGTTCTCGGCGAGGGTGGCCCAGGCCAGGGACGACGTCGGGTTGGCCGCCGCGACGTCCGCCGGGTCCTCGCCCGCGGCCAGCGCGGCCACGGCGGGGTCGACGGGCAGGAGGGTGGGCTCGGGGCCCAGCAGGTTGCCGTGGACACTCATGACGCCATCCTGCCCCGTCGACCCCGCCGAGGTGTCAGCCGGCCAGCGACTTGCCCGCGGACTTCAGCGACTCGCAGGCCTCGATGACGCGCTCGGACATCGCGACCTCGGCCTTCTTCATGTAGACGCGCGGGTCGTAGGCCTTCTTGTTGCCGACCTCGCCGTCGACCTTCAGCACGCCGTCGTAGTTCTCGAACATGTGCGCGGCGATCGGCCGGGTGAAGGCGTACTGGGTGTCGGTGTCGACGTTCATCTTCACCACGCCGTAGGTCAGCGCCTCGTGGATCTCCGAGAGCAGCGAGCCCGAACCGCCGTGGAAGACCAGGTCGAACGGCTTGGCGTCGGCCGCGAGACCAAGCTTGGCGATCGCGACCTCCTGGCCCTGCTTGAGGATCTCCGGGCGCAGCTTGACGTTGCCCGGCTTGTAGACGCCGTGCACGTTGCCGAAGGTCGCGGCCAGCAGGTAACGGCCCTTCTCCCCGGCACCGAGGGCCTCGACGGTGCGCTCGTAGTCGCCCGGCGCGGTGTAGAGCTTCTCGTTGATGTCGTGGGCGACGCCGTCCTCCTCGCCGCCGACGACGCCGATCTCCACCTCGAGGATGATCTTCGCCTTGGCCGCCTCCTCCAGGAGCTCGGCCGCGATCTTGAGGTTCTCCTCGAGCTCGACCGCGGAGCCGTCCCACATGTGGGACTGGAACAGTGGGTTCTCGCCCTTGGCCACCCGGTCCTGGCTGATCGCGATCAGCGGCCGGACGAACCCGTCGAGCTTGTCCTTGGGGCAGTGGTCCGTGTGCAGGGCCACGTTCACCGGGTACGAGTCGGCGACGGCGTGCGCGAACTCCGCCAGCGCGACGGAGCCGGTCACCATGTTCTTGACCCGGGTGCCGGACAGGAACTCCGCACCGCCCGTGGAGACCTGGACGATGCCGTCGCTACCCGCCTCCGCGAAGCCGCGCAGGGCGGCGTGCAGCGTCTCGGAGCTGGTCACGTTGATCGCCGGGTAGGCGTACTCACCGCTCTTGGCCTTGTCGAGCATCTCGTTGTAGATCTCGGGGGTGGCGATCGGCATCGCGCGCTCCTCCTCCTCGGTCCGCCAAGTGTCGTGGGCCAGTATCACCCACCAGCGACGACAGGAATCAGGACTCCGGTCACGCTGTCTATCCTGATCGCGTGGGGGTAGGAGCGGACACCGGCGGGTACGAGAGCCCGGTCGAACAGACGGTCGATCGGACGTTGAGCCGGTTGCGCCGGATCGACTCGCGCCCGGACCCGGCCGTCGAGGCGCAGCCACCTGCGGAGACGGGCGGCCCGCTCACCCTCGCCGACCTCTACCGGGACCACCGGATGCGGCTGGTCCGGCTGGCCGTCCTGCTCGTCGACGAGCCCGCCACGGCGGAGGACGTCGTGCAGGAGGCGTTCACGGGCCTGCACCGGCACTGGTCGGGCCTGCGGGACGAGGCCGCCGCCGTCGGGTACCTGCGTACGGCCGTGGTGAACGGGTCGCGGTCGGTGCTGCGCCGCCGTCGGACCGCCCGGGAGTACGTCGCCCCGCACCAGGTCAACGCCCGCTCCGCGGAGTCGCTGGCGATGCTCTCGGCCGAGCACCAGGCCGTCGTGGACGCGCTGGGCACCCTGCCGCCGCGCCAGCGCGAGGTCCTCGTGCTGCGCTACTACGGTGGCCTGTCCGAGGCCGAGATCGCCGAGGCCGCCGGCATCACCCGCGGCACGGTGAAGTCGACGGCGAGCCGGGCGCTGGACACCGTGGCCCGGGTCATGGCCGAGCGCTCCGGCGGCCGGTGAGACGATGGGTGCCGTGACCCCGGAGGACCAGCTCGCCCAGGCGCTGCGTGCGCAGGCCTCGACCCGCGGACGCGAGGCGGCCCTGGCAGCACAGGCGGCGCAGGCCGGGCCGCGTCCCCCGCACGGTGACCCCCGCGCGGCCCTCCGTCGGCAGATCGCGCTCGCGCTGGCCGTCGCGCTGCTGGCCGGAGTGCTGCTCGGGGTGGGTATCGCACTGGTATCGCTGCTCGCGCCCGGAGTCCTACCCACGGTCGGCTGACGGGACGCACAGGTCCGCCCGGTACCGTCTGTCCCCGTGACGACCCAGTTGGCCCTCGGCCCCGAATGGCTCAAGCCCGATGTGATCATCGAGTGGCTGGGCCCGTGGGCGTTGCTCGGGCTCGCCGCGATCATCTTCGCGGAGTGCGGGCTGCTCCTGGGGTTCTTCCTGCCCGGGGACTCGCTGCTGTTCACCGCGGGCCTGTTCGTGGCGGCGGCGGCCGGCGGCGGGCCGGGGATCCAGACGCCGTTGTGGCTGGTCTGCGTCATCCTCGTGGCCGCGGCGTTCGCCGGGAACGTCGTGGGCTACTGGATCGGCCGCAAGGCGGGTCCCGCGATCTTCGACAAACCGAAGAGCAGGCTGTTCAAGCCCGCGCACGTCGCGAAGACGCAGGAGTTCTTCGACAAGTACGGCAACCGGGCCATCGTGCTCGGCCGGTTCGTGCCGATCGTCCGCACCTTCATCACGGTGATGGCGGGCGTCGGCAAGATGGAGACCAAGCGGTACTTCACCTACTCGCTGATCGGCGGCGTCGCCTGGGCGGCGGGCGTGACGATCCTCGGCTACTTCCTCGGCCAGTTCGCCTTCGTGCGCGAGAACATCGAGCTGATGCTCATCCTGATCGTGCTGGTCTCGGTGCTGCCGATCATCATCGAGATCGTCCGGGCGCGCAGGCACAAGCCCGTCGCCGAGAACCACCACGATCCGGACGCCACCGTCCAGCTGCCCGTCGTCCGCCCGGACCAGCGCCCGCCACATCGGTACTAAGAGCATGTCCGTCCTCGCCTTCGACCCGCTCGGGTCGGCGGGGCCCACCACGGTCTGGATCGTGGTGCTGGCGTTCGTGTTCCTGGAGTGCGCGTTCATCGTCGGGCTCTTCCTGCCCGGTGATTCGCTGCTGCTCGCCGCCGGGGTCGTCCTCGCCGCGCACCACCACGAGCTGTCCGCCTGGCTGCTCTCCGGCGCCGCCGTCGTCCTGGCGGTGGCCGGGAACCAGGTCGGCTACCTGGTCGGGCGGTTCACCGGCACGAAGCTGAAGCTGCGCAAGGGCGGCCGGATCCTGAGCCGGGAGAACCTGGACCGGGCGGGCCGTTTCCTCGACCGGTGGGGCTTCTGGTCGATCGTCGTCGCGCGGTGGGTGCCGTGGGTGCGGACGCTCGCGCCGATGATCGCCGGCGCCGCGCGGATGGACAACCGGAAGTTCCTGCTGGCGAACCTGGTCGGGGCGGTCGTCTGGGTGCCCGCGCTGGTGCTCCTCGGGTACTACGGCGCGGGGCTGCTGGACCGGATCCCGTGGGTGAAGGAGCTCGCCGTCTGGCTGTCGGTCGGGTTCTTCGTGGTCGGCACGATCTTCGGGCTGGTCCGCTACCTGCAGGAGATGCGCAAGCCCGTCGACGAGGTCGACGTCACCGCGAAGTCAGCCGAGCCGCCGCCTCCAGCAGCATCCACGCACTGAGCTGCACGGACAGGTCGCCCTCGGGCGCGTCCGGCCCGGGGACCCGCGCGGGCCTGCGCCAGTCGTGGGCGAAGGCCGGGCCGTGCGGGGTGGCGGCGCGGTGCTCCCAGACCGACTCCGCGCTGGCCAGGACCAGGTCGCGGGCATGCGGCAGCGCCGGCATCCGGACCGCGGCATCGGCGAGGTAGCGGGCGAGGATGCCGTTGAACAGGCCGCCGTCGCCGCCGTCGTCGTACCCGCCGACGACGCCCGCGGGTTCGGCCAGGTGGGTCGCGGTCGCGACCAGCACGGCCTCCGCACGCTCCCCCCAGCGCCGGTCCCCGTCCCGCTGGGCCAGCTCCACGCAGGCGCCCAGGTAGACCCCCTGGCAGTAGGTGTAGGTGGTGGTGGCCCTGGTCGGGCCGTCCGCCCCGGGCCGGACGCCGTCGATCACCAGACCCGTGTCCGGGTCGACGAGGGTGTCGGCGAGCCAGTCCGTGATCTCCGCCGCCTGCTCGACGTCTCCGGCGCGGGCCAGCAGGATCGCCGCGGGCCCGTTGGCCGGGGCGTTCTTGAAGTCGTCGTTGCGGCGCCAGTGGATCCCGCCGCCGAGCTCGGTCGTGTGCCCGGCGCGGAGCCGGGCGGCGATCGCCGCGATCGCCCGCGGGCCGGAACGTACGCGGGGCCCGGCCCGCTGCACGGCGAGGCCGAACCAGGCGATGTCGTCGTAGTAGTCGTTCGTCCAGCGGCCGAGGTTGCGCAGCCGCACGCCGCGGACCATCCCGGCGATCGCGGTGGCCCGGCGCGGCTCCGGGGCGCGGATCTGGGCGTCCACCAGGCAGTCCAGCAGGTGGGCCTGCCACCAGTAGTGCCACGGGCCGACGAGCGCGCGGGCCCGGGCGCGCGGCGCCGCGGGCCGGGGGCTGCGGATGCGGCCGATCCGGGTGCCGGGCACGGCCCCGCCGACGCGATGCAGGTACCGACTCCGGACGGCCTTCTCGGCGGCCGCCGCGCGCTCTGTCCACAGGCTGGTCATCGCGCTCGATCCTGGCAGAGGTTTCTGTCGGGGGTCGGCCCTACCGTCGCTGGACATGAGCACCGACAGGAACCCCGACTCCTCCGTCCACCGCCTCGACCAGGAGGACACCTGGCAGCGCGAGACCATCCGGCGCCACGGCTGGGCACTGCAGGCCGTGCTCGGAGACGAGACGGGCCCGCCCTTCGTCTACACGGTGGGGCTGACCGGCTTCGACCATCCGGAGCTGATCGTGTTCGCTCTCGGCCAGGCCACCGCGGCGCGGCTGCTCAACCGGCTCGGCGAGTACGTGCGGCTGGGCGGGCGGCTCGGTCCGGGGGACACCGTCGGCCTGCCGTCGGGGGTGGTCAGCGTGCTGGAGTTCCCCGATCCGGGGTCCTGGCTGCTCGGGGCGGACCGGGTCTACCGGCTGCCGGGTGGGGCCTCGGTCGAGGCGTTGCTGATCGTCCCGGAGGAGGGCTTCGAGGAGGTGGAGGACCGCGAGGAGGGCTGCGCGTTGTGTGACTGAGCCGCACGGTATGGCGGAATGCGAGGGATCCCCGTCGTTGACGCCATGGGCGGGGGCCGCCACCGTGGAGTCGTGACCAGCCCGCCGCACCCGCTGCACCGCGTGGTGCTCCCGGTGTTCGACGCGGTCCAGCCGCTCGACGTCGTGGGCCCGCACGAGGTGCTGCGGATCGCCACCTACGTCTGCCGCGTCATCGGCAGGCCGGGGGGCTATGCGGTCGAGACGGTCGGCGTGCGGCCGGGAGTGGTCCGCTCCGAGACCGGGCTCGCCCTGGTCGCGGACGGGCCGCTGCCGCGCGGTCCGATCGGCACGCTCCTCGTGCCCGGCGGCGGTGGGGCGCGGGGGCGCGGGCTCTCCGCAGGTCAGCCAGAGCTGGTGGCCTGGATCCGGGAGATCGCGCCGGAGTGCGAGCGGCTCGTGTCGGTGTGTACCGGCGCGTTCCTGCTCGCCGAGGCCGGGCTGCTCGAGGGCGAGCCGTGCACCACCCACTGGCGCTGGGCCGAGCGACTGGCGGCCGAGCACCCGGGGATCGAGGTCCGGCCGGACCCGATCTTCGTGCGCAGCGGGCGGATCTGGAGCTCGGCGGGGGTCACGGCGGGGATGGACCTGGCGTTGGCGATCGTGGAGGAGGACCACGGCGCGGACGTCGCGCAGGCCGTCGCGCGGGAGCTGGTGCTGCCTGTGCGGCGGGCGGGCGGGCAGAGCCAGTACGCCGCCCCGGTGTGGGCGCCGCCCGCGGCACGGCCTTCGGTGCGGTCCGCGCAGGATCGGATCCACGCCGACCCCGCCGCGGACCTGCGGGTTCCGGTGCTGGCGGCGGCGGTCGGGATGAGCGAGCGGCACTTCGCGCGCGAGTTCACCCGGCTCGTCGGCACCCCGCCGGGGGTGTACGTGGAGCAGGTGCGGGTCGAGGCCGCCCGCGGGCTGCTGGAGAACGGCGGCCTCACCGTCTCGGCGGTCGCCGCGCGGGCGGGCTTCGGCTCGGCCGAGACGCTGCGCCGCGCCTTCCTGCGCCGGCTCGGGGTGGCGCCCGATCACTACCGACGCAGGTTCAGCCCAGCGCACTGACCCGCCCGCACCGACCCTCCCGCACCGACCGCCCGCCCCGACCGCACTGACCCGCCCGCGCCGGGCGGCGCCCCACTCCCGACCGGCCCCCGCCTGTCGGGCGATGAGCCCTACCCGGAGGAACCATGCAGATCGCGATACCGCTCTTCCCCCGCGTCACCGCGCTCGACGCGATCGGGCCCTACGAGGTCCTGCAGCGCATCCCGGAGTTCGACGTCGTGTTCGTCGGGGCCGAGCGCGGCGAGGTCCGTACCGAGAACGGCATGCTCGGCCTGACGGTCGACGCCACGTTCGCCGAGGTCACCCGGCCGGACGTGATCGTCGTGCCCGGTGGGATCGGCACCCGCGACCAGCTCGACGGCAGCCCGCTGGTCGACTGGGTCCGCACCGTCCACCCCACCACGACGATGACCACCTCGGTCTGCACCGGCGCCCTGGTCCTCGGCGCCGCCGGGCTGCTCAGCGGCCTGGAGGCGACCACCCACTGGGGCGCCGTGGAGATCCTCGCCCGGCTCGGCGCCGTGCCGGTGCGGCAGCGGGTGGTCGAGCTGCCCGACCAGCGGATCGTCACCGCGGCGGGCGTCTCGGCGGGGATCGACATGGCGCTGCGGCTCGTCGCCCGGCTCGTCGACGACACCGCCGCGCAGGCCGCCCAGGTGTCCGTCGAGTACGACCCGGAGCCCCCGTTCGAGGCGGGGCATCCGGACAAGGTCGGGCCCGAGGTCATGGCCCGCATCGCCGACTACCGGCGCATTCGCGCCTGAGCAGGGGGTCACAGTGTTGCGGCAGCGCCGGTTCTGGTTCCACCTCATCGAGATGGTGCTCGCCATGGGCGTCGGGATGGCGGTGCTGATGCCGCTGTGGCGGGTGGCAGGGCTGCCGGACGTGACCGGCGTCGTCGAGCTCCACAGCCTGCTCATGGCCACCACCATGACGATCGGGATGAGTGCCTGGATGCTCGTCCGGCGGCACTCCTGGCCGTCGATCGGCGAGATGGGACTCGCCATGTACCTGCCGTTCGTGGTGGTCCTCGTGCCGTACTGGGCCGGGTGGCTCCCGGGCTCCGCGGTCATGGTCGCCGGGCACGTCCTGATGCTCCCGGCCATGGTCCTCGCCATGCTGCGCCGCCCGGCCGAGTACGGCTGTCACGCGACCCCGAGGGCCAACACGCCCGCCCCGGGATGAGCGGGCTCCACGCGCCCTCGCGGGTGAGGCGTGCGGGGTCAGGACGTCACCGCTGCCGGGCGGGGCGGACGATGATCTCGTTGACGTCGACGTCCGCGGGCTGGGCGAGGGCGAAGGAGACGGCGCGGGCCACGGCGTCGGGGTCGATCGCGGCGGCGCGGTAGGTGCGCATCCCCTCCGCCGCCGCGGGGTCGGTGATCGAGTCCGCGAGCTCGGAGGTCACCACGCCGGGCGAGAGCGTGGTGACCCGGATCGACGGGTCGCTCTCCTGGCGCAGGCCCTCGGTGACCGCCCAGGCGGCGTGCTTCGTGGCGGAGTACACCGCGCTGGTCGGGACGACCTCGTGGGCGCCGATGCTCGCCGTCGTCACGAGGTGGCCGCCGCCCTGCTCGGTGAAGACCGGCAGCACCGCGGCGATGCCGTGGAGCAGGCCGCGGACGTTCACGTCCAGCATCCGGTCCCACTCGTCGACCAGGAGCGCGTCGAGCCGGGACAGCGGCATCACGCCGGCATTGTTGACCAGCACGTCCACCCGGCCGTGCCGCTCGCGGGCCCCCTGCACGAAGGCCTCGACGTCCGCGCGGTCGGTGACGTCCACCCGCACGGGCTCGACGCCCGGGACCTCCTTCGCCAACACCTCCAGTCGGTCCAGCCTGCGGGCCCCGGCCACCACGACGTGCCCCTCGGCCGCCAGCCTGCGGGCCATCGCCTCGCCGATGCCGCTGCTCGCGCCGGTGATCAGGATGATCTTCTGTGTCATGGGGACCACGCTGGTCGCCTGAGGCGTCGGGTGGCAGGGCGCGTTCCTCCCTGGGTGTGCCGCACCCAGGCGCCGTCCGGTCGGGCCTCCTACCGTGGACGGCATGCCCTCCCCGCTCGGCGAGTACCTCGGCACCCGACGCGCCCGGATCACCCCCGCCGCGGCCGGACTCCCCGAGGTGGGTCTACGCCGCGTGCCTGGCCTGCGCCGCGAGGAGGTCGCGCTGCTGGCGGGGGTGAGCGTGGACTACTACGTCCGCCTGGAGCAGGGCCGCGAGCGCAGCCCGTCGGCCCAGGTCCTCGACGCGCTGGCCGGCGCCCTGCAGCTCACCGACGACGAGCGCAGCCACCTCTTCGCACTCGCTTCCGTCGCGCCCCGCCCCCGTTCGACGGGCGCGCCGGACCGGGTCGATCCCGCCCTGCGCCAGCTCATGGACGCCTGGCCGGACAATCCGGCGCTCGTCTACAACCGCGCGAACGACGTGCTCGCCGCCAACGAGATCGCCGACGCGCTGTTCGGCGGCTGGGCCTTCTCGCGCAACCTGCTCGAGATCGTGTTCGGCGACCCCGCCGCCCGCGGCTTCTACGTCGACTGGGCGGAGGTCGCGGCCAACGCCGTCGCCGGGTTCCGGCTCGGGCACGGGGAGGCCCCGGACGATCCCCGGCTCCGCGCGGTCCTCACCGGACTGCTGGAGAGCAGCACCGAGTTCCGGCGCCTCTGGGCGGACCACGACGCCCGCGGGAAGTCGTTGGAGCGCAAGCGGTTCGCGCATCCCGAGGTCGGGCGGCTCACGCTCACCATGCAGACCTTCGACGTCCGGTCCGCCCCCGGCCGACAGCTCGTCGTCTACCACGCCGAACCCGGATCGGAGAGCGCAGCGGCGCTGCGACTGCTGGGGTCCCTCGCCGCCACGCAGCGCCCGCGTGACTGATCCCACTTGCTGAGTTCCCCCAAGCAACGCAGACTGGGTTGCGTAAGTGAACCCAGAGGAGAGTGCGATGCGGGACGCGGTGATCGTGGAGGCCGTCCGGACTCCGGTCGGCAAGGGCAAGCCCGGTGGGGCGTACTCCGAGGTGCATCCGGTGGAGCTGCACGCCCACGCCATCCGGAGCGTGGTGGAGCGGGTGCCGGGGCTGCGCCCGCACGAGATCGACGACGTCATCGGCGGCGTCGTCGGTCAGGTCGGTGAGCAGAGCGGCAACACCACCCGGTTCGCCGCGATCACGGCGGGGCTGCCGGAGTCGGTCCCCGGCGTCACGGTCGACCGGCAGTGCGGCAGCAGCCAGCAGGCACTGTCCTTCGCCGCGCAGGGTGTGATCGCGGGGGCGTACGACATCGCGGTCGCCTCGGGCGTCGAGTCCATGAGCCACGTCCCGATCGGCAGCTCCGCGCTGGTCGACGGCGTACGCCAGGACGTCGCAGGCCCCGCGATCCCCCGGATCTACCCCGGTGGACTCATCCCGCAGGGGGTCAGCGCCGAGCTGATCGCGCGCAAGTGGGGCCTGTCCCGCGCGCAGCTCGACGAGTTCTCCGCGACGAGCCACCAGCGCGCGGCCGCCGCCTGGGACCAGGGCTTCTTCGCGGGCCAGGTGGCCCCGCTGAAGGTCACCCGCGCCGACGGGACCGTCTCCCAGCTGGACCGCGACGAGACGATCCGGCCCGGCACCACCGTCGAGACCCTCGCCGGGCTCCGGGCCGCCTTCGCCGACGCGCGCTGGACGGACCGCTTCGGCGCCATCGACTGGAAGATCACCGCGGGCAACTCCTCGCCGATCAACGACGGCTCCGCGGCCCTGCTGGTCACCACGAGCGACCTGGCGGCGCAGCGCGGCTGGCGGCCGCGGGCGCGCATCCACACCACGACGGTCGTCGGCGACGACCCGATCCTGATGCTCACCGGCATCATCCCGGCCACCGCGAAGGTGCTGGCCCGGGCCGGGCTGACCATCGACGACATCGACGCCTTCGAGGTCAACGAGGCGTTCGCCCCCGTCGTCCTCGCCTGGATCGCCGAGACCGGGGCCGACCCGGCGAAGGTCAACATCGACGGCGGCGCGATCGCGATCGGGCACCCGCTCGGCGCCAGCGGCGCCCGGCTGGCGACCACCCTGCTCGGCACGCTGGAGCGCACCGGAGGCCGCTTCGGTCTGCAGACCATGTGCGAGGCAGGCGGGACCGCCAACGCCACGATCCTCGAGAGGCTCTGACATGGACGTCGCAGGAAGCGTCGCGCTGGTCACCGGCGCGAACCGCGGGCTCGGCCGGGAGCTCGCCGCGCAGTTGGTGGAGCGTGGCGCCAAGACCGTCTACGCCGGCGTCCGGGACCCGGGCTCGGTCACCGACCGTCGGCTCGTCCCGGTCGCGCTGGACGTCACCGATCCGGCGGTGCTCGCCGAGACGGCCGAGGACCTCCCGGATGTCGACCTGGTGATCAACAACGCCGGCTTCGCGGGCGGCGGGTCCCTGCTCACCACCGACCTCGACGTGGCCCGCGCCGAGCTGGAGACGAACCTGTTCGGGCCGATCAACGTCCTGCGGGCGTTCGCTCCGGTGCTCGACCGCAACGGCGGTGGGGCCGTGGTGAACATCCTGTCGGTGCTGTCCTGGCTGGCCCTGCCGCAGAGCGGGTCCTACGCGGCGTCGAAGGCGGCGGCCTGGTCCTTCACCAACACGGCCCGCGCGGAGCTGCCGGACACGCAGGTCCTGGGCGTGCACGTCGGGTACATGGACACGGACATGACCGTCGGGATCGACGCGCCGAAGCTGTCGGCGGCGGTCGTCGCGGGCCAGATCCTCGACGCGCTGGAGGCGGGCGCGGACGAGCTCCTCGCCGACGACCTCAGCCGCGCGGTGAAGAGCGCCCTGTCCGGCCCGGTCCGCGGGCTCATCCCCGGGTGATCTCTCCGAGTGGGACGGGAGCGCGCGGTCGACCGCTGTCCTGTCCCACTCGGACGGATCACCCCACGCGAGTGGGACGGGACGGCGCACGGCGGTGCGCTCCCGTCACACCCGGAGTGATCATGGTCGGTGGTCGCTCACCAGGCGCGCGTGAGGTCCGCGTGCTGTCGGACCCACGTGTGCATGGTGATCCCGGCGGCCACGCCCGCGTTGATCGAGCGGGTGGAGCCGAACTGGGCGATCGAGACCAGCAGGTCTGCGGCCCCGCGCGCCTCGGGCGTGAGGCCCGGACCCTCCTGGCCGAAGAGCAGCACGCAGGCCCGGGGGAGCTCGGCGGTCTCCAGCCTCCGGGACCCCTCGGTGTTGTCCACGGCCACGACCGCGAGGCCGCGCTCACGGGCGAAGGCGGCCAGCCCCGCGACGGACTCGTGGTGGTGCAGCGTCTGGTAGCGGTCGGTCACCATCGCCCCGCGCCGGTTCCACCGCCGCCTGCCGACGATGTGCACGGCCGCCGCGGCGAACGCGTTCGCCGTGCGCACCACGGTGCCGATGTTGTGGTCGTGCCCGAAGTTCTCGATCGCGACGTGGAAGGGATGGGCGCGGGTGGCCAGGTCCGCCACCACCGCCTCGCGCCGCCAGTACCGGTAGCGGTCGACGACGTTGCGCCGGTCGCCCTCGCCCAGCAGCTCCGGGTCGTAGCGGGGGTCGGTCGGCGGCGCCCCGGTCCAGGGCCCGACCCCGATCTGCCCGGGCACGGCCCACTCGGTCGCCCCGGCGCCGTCCTCGTCCACCGGGCTCCCCATGGGCCCATGCTAGGCGGGGGTGTCGGCCGGGTCCGAGGCCGCGCGATCCTCGTCCCCCGACAGCTCCGCAGGCAGCCCCCAGGCAGCCCCACAGTCAGGCGAAGGGCGACACCGGCTGTCGTCGATCACCAGCCCATCAGTACCGGACCGGCTACGCCGGCCCCACACTCAGGGGAGGAACGCGGCGGCGTGCTGCTGGGCCCACTCGGCGTACGTGGTCGCGGGGGAGCCCGTGACCCGCTCGTAGGTCGGGTCCACCTGGGCGGGCCAGTCGACCGAGCCCTGGAGGATGGTGTCGACGTACCACTCCGCGCCGTCGCCCATCCCCGGGCGGAGGGCCTCGACGGCCTCGTCGCGCGTGACCTGCACGAACTCCACCGGCTTGCCGCGGGCCGCCCCGATCGCGGCGGTGAGGTCCACCCGGGACAGGATCTCCGGGCCGGTCAGCGTGAGGGACTGCCCCTCGAAGCCGGTGCGGGTCAGGGCGACGGCCGCCACTCGCGCGATGTCCTCCATCGCGATCGGGGTGCTGCGGCCCTCCGGGTAGGGCTCGCGGACCGCGTCCGTCGCGATGATCTGGGGCGCCCAGTCCAGCGTGTTCTCCATGAAGTCGCCGGGGCACAGGTGCGTCCAGGCCAGCCCGCTCGCCTCGACGGCCACGGCCACCGACCCCCACCAGCTCTCGTGCTCGCCGGAGAGGTCCACGACCCGCTTCACCCCCGCCTCCGCGGCCCGGCGCAGCACCTCCTCGACGGTCTGCGGGGTCGGTGCCAGGTAGATCGACTCGACGCCCTCGAACGCCCCCGCCAGCGTCTCCGGCTTGCGTACCGACCCCACCGCGACCTCCACACCCGCGGGCAGGGCCGCGCGAGCCGGGTTCACCGTCAGCGCGCGCACGTCCCCCGCGCCGCGCGCCAGCAGCTGGCCGACGACCTTGCGGCCGATGTTCCCCGTCGCCCCCGTCACCAGGATCGTCATGGCTCCCCCTTCTCAGTACGGTGTACGTAGAAAGATACCAGTACACCGTACGGAGTTCCAACCCGGACACAGCACGACGCCCCCGCTCCGGTCCGGAGCGGGGGCGTCGGGTCTGCGCGTCCTACAGGACCGTGGGCGACGTGGCCGCCGCCGTGTGCCCCTCCTCCCGCTCCCGGATCCCCGGGAGGGCGAGCCGGACCGGGGAGTGCGCACGGTGCGCACCGGCCGCGGCCGCGTGGTACTCCTCGAGCTGGGCGAGGAAGTCCGGGTCGGCGTAGATGCGGCCGTCGATCGTGACGCCCTCGCGGCCGGTCAGCACCGCCTCGACGTCCTCGCCGGTCAGCGTCTTGTGCGTCTCCAGCGCGTGCGCGATGGCGAGCACCGCCGAGCGGTTCTCCTTGAGGATGTCCTCGGCCCGGTCCAGCAGCGTGCCGAGATGGTCCTCGATGCGGTCGGCGAGCGCCCGCCGGGCGACCTCCTCGGGCTTGCCCTCCTTGCCGTCCTTGCCGCGGCCGCCGCCGGGGGAGCCGACCTCCAGCCGTCGGGACGACGAGTACGACGAGACCGTCGCCCCCATGCCCCAGAAGCCCTCCATGAACGACGCCACGGTGGTCGCCGACTCCAGGTCGCCGGACACGCCGGACGAGCTGTCGCCGTCGAAGAACATCCGCTCGCCCGCGAGCGAGGCCAGCGAGACGAGGATGTCCGCCTCGTACTCCGAGCGCCACCGGGTGAACTGGTCCTCCGGCGGGATGCTCGCGACCATGCCCAGGTAGTCCGAGCCCTTCTCGATCGTCGCGAGGTCGATCTCCATGTGCTCGCGCACCCGGAACGCGACGACGGCGTGGCAGCCCTCGTGCACGGCGACGGCGTGCCGCTCGCGCTCGATGTACTCGACGTCCTCGGGTGGGCCGAGCTCCTTGAGCTGCTTGGCCCTGATCAGGTCCTTGTAGGTGATGACCTCGCGGCCGTCCCGGATCGCGGTGATCAGGGCCTCGTTCACCAGGTCCTTGATCGTGGCGCCGGTGGCGTACGGGGTGATCGTGGCGAGCTTCTCGAGGTTCTCGTCCGTGATCTCGTGGGGCACCTTGTCCAGGTAGCCCTTGTAGGTCATGATCCGGCCCGCCTTGGACGGGTAGCCGACCCGGTAGATCCGGTCGATGCGGCCCGGCCGCAGGAGCGCCTCGTCCAGCGACTCCGGCATGTTCGTGGCCATCATGACCAGGATCCGGTACTTGGGCGGCGGCTTCGGCCGCATGCCCAGCGCCCGGCGGCCCCAGCGGTTGAGCAGGCCGCGGGGCTTCTTCAGCCCGGACAGCTCGGTGAGCAGCGCCTGCAGGGTCCCGCCGCCTCCGCCGCCGCCCTGCATCCCGCCCATCATGAAGCGGCTCTTGGTCTCCTCCGGCGGTGCCTCGGACATCGAGTTCCGGAAGAGCAACGACTGGGTGTCGCGGGAGAGGTAGGAGAACCCGTGGCAGCCGCTGCCGTGGAACGGCGGCGGCGTGAACCCGCGCGGCGCGCCGCCGGGCCCGGTCCCCGCGAGCGTGCCGCGGTTGCCCAGGGCGTCCGCCTCGTCGAAGAACACGATCACGCCGCCGTAGCGCAGCGACAGCTTGCGCAGCTTGCGGAACAGCGACTTGACCTTGAGGATCCCGACGCCCATGAACATGTTGATGAAGGCGCCCGGGTCGACGAACACGTACGGCTTGCCGGTCTCCCCCGCGACGGCCTCGGCCATCAGCGTCTTGCCCGTGCCGGGAGGGCCCCACAGGAGCAGGCCGCCGGGGACGTAGCCGCCCTTGGCCTCGATCTCCTCGGGCTTCTCCAGGAACATGATGTTCTCGCGGATCCGCTGGACCACGTGGTCCTGGCCCCACACGTCGGAGAACCGGGTCTTGATGTCGTCCGGGTAGTAGGTGTCCACGCCACCCCGGGAGAGCAGCCAGAACAGCCCGATGAACTGGAACGCGATGAAGAAGAACGCGAAGGCCAGCTGGAAGATGAACGGCAGCGCCTGGAACAGCAGCGCGGGCGCCTGGAAGATCGCCAGGAACGGCGAGGTGCCCAGCGCCGCGCCCGCCACCAGCGCGACCAGCACGATGAAGGCGACCCACTTGAGCGCGCGGGCGACCCGGAACCTGGTCCAGTCCGACCAGCGCCGCTTGAGCATCCGGTCCGTGCCGCCGAAGACCTTCTTCGTCCAGAAGACGTGGTAGGCCGACCACTTCTCGGAGACGAAGAAGTGGATCTGGCGCAGCAGCTCGACGCCTGCCAGCCACAACAGCCACTGCGACTCGACGAGCTCGATGCGCAGGGCGTCGGGGAAGGTCATCAGCGGGTTGTCCGCCACCTGCGACCAGACGATCACGAAGAACGCGACGACCAGCAGCAGCAGGATCTTGCCGCGGTCCCACAGCGACATCGGCTTGCGCCGGGGCTCCACCTTCTCCGGTGGCGGCTCGTGGTGTGCAGGGCCCTCGGGCACCGGGGCGCCCTCCGCGGCACCCGCGGTGTCGTCGATGATGGTCATGGGCCCTCCCGAACCGTGAACGAGGAGACGACGTCGTCGATCTCCGACTGCCGCTTCTCGAAGCAGTCCACCGAACAGCGTGCGAGCGCCAGGTACAGCTTGCTCGCGTCGTCGTTGAGATAGCCGGTCTGGTCGAAGATCTGCGGCTCACCGTTGTTGACCCGGTACGAGAACACCGAGTGCACGCCGCGGATCCCGTCCCCCGGGGTGAGCACCTCGTCGCCGAGCAGCGTGAACCCGGTCAGGCCCGACGCGCCGCCGCCGAGCTGCATCGACTGCCGGGCCGACTCGGAGACCGGGTAGATGAAGTCCCGGACCGTGTCGAGCGAGATCTGCCCGCGCGACTCCTCCGGGATGGGCTGGACGGTCACGAGGATCGCGGGGGAGTCCGCCGTGTCGCCGATGATGTGGGTCAACGACGGCTGCGCGGCGGAGTCGTACGCCTCTATCCACACGCCCTCGGACGAGTCCGCCGCGGGCTCGACGCCGAGCTGGGCCTTCAGCTCCCCCGGATCGACCTGCCGCCAGGAGTTCGGCACCTTGAGGTAGGTGCGGTCCTCCGCGTTGGTGACGTACGTCCAGGAGGGGGCACCACAGCCCGCGACCAGGACCATCGTGAGCGCGGCCGTGACCAGCACCGGCCACCGGAGTACGGACAGGCGCCTGCGGCGCCCCGTACGTCCTGCCATCGAGTCCTCCCCCGCCGTGACTGTTCCGTGACCTTCGAGTATGCGGCACGAAACAGCCCCGACACTGCACCGTTCAGGTTGCGACGAGGTTTCCCTCTCCCGAGATGAGGTATCCCCTGCGTCCGAAGTGTGACCCTGCCACCTCGCAACGGTCCAGCCGGGCGCAGGGTGGGCGTCCCGGCCCGAGGGCGTGGCGTGCGCCGTGCGGGCCGGGCTGCTCGGCGAGCGGCGGCGCCGTGCGACCGTTCGGCCCCGTTGCGTGGCGAACCTGAAGAGGTTGCTCGGCGATCGGAGCAATATGCATGGCGTTCGGCCCTATTTCGGGCCCCGAGGCGACCGCTCGTCCCCTCTCGCGCACCGCCGCCCGGCGACACTCTTCAGCTTCCATACCCCGCGTCCGGCCCATCCTTAACGTCCTTCGCCGTGGACAGGACGACGGACCGGGCATCCCAGACGGGCACCCGCGCGGTGTGGGTGGCGGTGCTGCTCGCGGTGCTCGCGGGCCCCGCCGCCGCGTACCTGTCCACGTCCCCGCCCGCCGGGCTGTGGAAACAGCTGTCCTCCGTCACCGGTCTCGTCGCCCTGTCCGGGCTCGTCTGCACCGCGGCCCTCCCCTCGCGGTTGCGCGGCCTGACCCGCACGTTCGGCATCGAGACGGTCGTCGGCCTGCACCGCCAGCTCGGCATCCTCTGCGCGGTCCTGATCGCCCTGCACGTGGCGGCCGTGGTCGCGGCCAACCCCGCCCAGGTCGCGCTGCTGCTGGTCCCGACGGCCCCGGCGCGGGCCCAGGCCGCCGTCGGCGCCTCCGTGGCGCTGGCCCTGCTCGTCGTGCTCGCCCTGGAACGCAGACGGATCAAGGCGCGCTACGAGGTCTGGCGCTGGATGCACCTGTTCCTCGCCGTCCTGGTGCTCGGCGGCTCCGCCCTGCACGTGCTCTGGCTCAAGCAGATGGTGACCGACGCCGTGATGGGGCCGGTGCTGGCCGGGCTCGGCCTGCTGGTCGTCGCGGTGTTCGTGATGCGCTGGTGGGGCCGCTCGATGCTCGACCGCGGCGGCGAGTTCGTCATCCAGCACGTCCGCGCCGAGAACCCCACGGTCACCACGATGGTGCTCGCCCCCCGCGAGCGCGCCGAGGGCCTGCGGTTCTCGCCGGGCCAGTTCGCCTGGGTGCGGCTGCAGCGCGCGGCGGTGGAGGAGCACCCCTTCACCATCGCCAGCAGCGCGCACGACCCGCTGCACACCGAGTTCACCATCCGCGGGTCCGGCGACTTCGCGTCCTCGGTGCGCGACCTGCGGCCCGGCGAGTCGGTGTGGGTCGACGGCCCGTACGGCTCGTTCACCTGCGACGCCGTCCCCGCCGAGGGCCTGGTCCTGATCGCCGCGGGCGTGGGCATCACCCCCATGATGTCCATGCTGCGCACCGCCGCCGACCGCGGCGACCAGCGGCCGCACCGGCTGGTCTACGTCGCCAGGGACACCGGCGACCTCCTGTTCCGCGACGAGCTCGCGATGCTGCGCCGCTACCTCGACCTCGAGGTCACCGAGGTCCTCCGTCGACCGTCGGCGGCCTGGACCGGCGCGACCGGCGAGATCGACGTCGCGCTGCTGCAGTCCGTCCTGGCGACCGTCGACCTCGCCCAGCGCCTGGACTACTTCCTCTGCGGGCCGCCGTCGATGGTCGACGACGTGCTCGGCGCCCTCACCGCGATGGGCGTGCCCGAGGACCACATCCACACCGAACAGTTCGACATGGCCTGATCACCCCGCTCGACGCGCAGGACCCGGTCCGCTCCCCCACGTGACCGGCACTCGACCCGCTCCCCACGGGCCGCTCCCCGAAAGGTCCACCCGATGTTGCACCGCATCCCACGCTCCGTGCGCTGGGCACTGCTCGTCGCCGTCCTCGGTGCCGTCACGGTCTCCGTGCTGCAGTCCTGGACGTCCGGCGCCCCCGGCACCGGCGGCTGGCAGCAGACCCAGTGGGGCCCGCTCGGCCCCGCCGACCGCGACCTGCTGATCAAGGTCCGCCAGGCGGGCCTCTGGGAGGCCCCGACCGGGCAGCAGATGGCCCAGCAGGCGACCAACCAGCAGGTCCGCGAGACCGGCCAGCACCTGGCCGAGCAGCACGCGGTGCTGGACCAGATCGACCGGGACGTCTCCGACCGGTTGGGCGTGCAGCTGCCGAGCCGCCCGACCGACCAGCAGATCGCCTGGATGAACCAGATCACGAACACGACCGGCGCTGACTACGACCGCGTCGCCGTGCAGATCGTGCGCGAGGCCCACGGCAACGTGCTGCCGGTGATCGCCGAGGTCCGGGTGAGCACCCGCAACGAGCAGGTGCGGCAGTTCGCCGACACCGCGTTCCAGTACGTGACCGGGCACATCGCGATGCTCGAGGCGACCGGTCTCGTCGACTACTCGGCCCTGCCGGACCCGCCCTCGCCCGGCCTGTTCAGCGGCGCCACGACGCCCGCCGACATGATCGTCCCGGCGATCGTGTTCCTGGCCTGCATCGGCGCCGCGGTCGGCCTGGCCGTCACGCTGCGCCGGGGACGGCGCAAGCCCGGCGGACCGGTCGCGCCCGCCACCGGCAGCCAGCTCGCGTCGCTGCACGCCGCGCCGGTCGTCACGATCCCGGAGCCCGGTCGCAAGCGGGCCCCGCTGCCGGTGGGCGGCTCGCCCGCGGTCTCGCAGACCGGTGGGCACCGCCGTCGGCGCGGGTCGCGCTCGGACACCGGGTCGACGACAGGCGCCACGAGCGCCTCCGGCGCCTTCCGGCGCGACGAGTCCGGCGCCTTCCGCTGGGACGACGGCGCGGCCATGCCCGCCCAGCAGCGCCCACGCACGACCACCGACTCCGGCCGGTACCGCGCCCCGACGCGGTCCGCGGACTCCGGTGCCCACAAGGCCGTGGGCCGCACCGCCACCGCGGTCAGCGACTCCGGCGGCTACTCCGCCGTGTCCGAGACCGGCCGACGCCGCCGCGTGCGGCCCGCCGACAGCGGTTCCTTCCGCTTCGACGACCTGCTGCCCGACGACCGCTCCCCCCACACCCCGACCCGAGGAATGACCCGCTGATGGCTCCCCAGACCCACACCCGAAGGATCCGGCGCGTGCTGGCCACGACCGCGGCCGCGGCCGTGGTGGTGCTGGTGCCGACCGCCTGCGACTACGCGATCGCCGCCGACCGCATCCCCTCCTCCCAGACCCAGCAGGGTCAGCAGGGGCAGGTGCGCAACGCCTCCGCCCAGACCGCACCGAGCACGGCCGCCGAGGCGGAGGCCGCCGAGACCGGCGGCCGGGAGGGCTCCGGGAACGCAGGCGGGACCCAGGACGGCGAGGGCGCCGCCGAGACGACGACCACGCAGGCCCCCGCCGCGGAGGAGGCCGAGGAGACGGCCACCCAGGCGCCCGCCGCGGAGAAGGAGAAGGAGAAGGAGAAGCCGTCGGACAAGCCGAAGGAGAACAACGGCCTCGACGTCCTCGCCCGGGACTGCTCGAACTCGGACCTGCAGCCGCACGACGGCTTCCAGAAGGGCGACCGCTGCGTGTCGACGGCGTTCGGCGAGGTCGGCGGGGCGGCCCGGAACCCGTCGCTGCTGATCACCGACTCGCCGGACGAGGTCGCGGCGGGCACGTCGTTCGAGATGAAGGTGAGCACCCGCAACCTGATCCGTGACCGGTTCCTCGGCGCGGCCGCGGGCGGCTACTACCTGGAGAGCTCGGTGCTGAAGGACGGCATCCAGCGCGGCCACTTCCACACCGCGTGCCGGATGCTGGACAGCACGGACGTCGCGCCCGACCCGGCTCCGGCGCCGAAGTTCTTCCTCGCGACCCAGGACAACCAGGGCGGCGCGGACGCCGACACGGTGACCATCACCGTCGTCGGGCTGGACCAGCCCGGGCTCGCGCAGTGCGCGGTCTGGGCCGGTGACGGCTCGCACCGCATCCCGATGATGGAGCGCGCCAACCAGACCCCGGCGTTCGACGTGGTCCGCATCAAGATCACGTAGCACGCTCGGCTCCGCCACCCGACCCGGTGTCGACGACCGGGATGGGGCGGGTGGCGGGCGTGTCCGGCGGGTCCCTGGTTGCGGGGACCCGTCGGAGGCGCCTTACAGACCCAGGTCGGCGAGGCCGAGGAGCGCGCGGTAGGGCGCGCCCTCGGCCTCGATCGCTTCCTTGGCCCCGGTGTCCCGGTCCACCACCGTGACCACGCCGACGACCGTCGCACCGGCCTCGCGCACCGCGCGGACGGCCTGCAGGACGGAACCGCCGGTGGTGGAGGTGTCCTCCACGACCAGCACCGCGCGGCCCTCGATGTCCGGCCCCTCGATCAGCCGCTGCATCCCGTGTTCCTTGGTCGCCTTGCGGACCACGAACGCGTCGACGGGCAGGACCGCGGGATCGTCCGCCCGCTCCGCCGCGGCGGCGTGCAGGATCGCGTCCGCCACCGGGTCGGCGCCGAGCGTGAGCCCGCCGACCGAGGAGTAGGTCCAGTCCGCGGTGAGCGCGCGCAGCAGCCGCCCGATCAGCGGCGCGGCCTCGTGCTGCAGGGTGACCCGGCGCAGGTCGACGTAGTAGTCGGCCTCCTTGCCGGAGGACAGCGTGACCGTGCCGTGGACGACGCCGAGCTCGCGGACGAGCTCCGCGAGGCGCAGCCGGTCGGTGTCGGTGTAGGTGCTCACTGTCTCTCACGCTCCCGGTCGAAGGTGGCCACCAGCCTGCGGACGATCCGGCGGGGCAACACGCCCACGACCGAGGAGATCGCCTTGTACTGCAGGCTGGGCACGGACACGACCCGGCCACCCGCAAGGTCGGCCAGACAGTCGTCGACGACCCGCGCGGCGTCGAGCCAGAGCGGGCCGGTGCGCGAGCCGGCGTCGATGCCCGCCCGCTCGTGGAACTCGGTGCGGACGAACCCGGGACACAGCGCCAGCGCCTTGACCCCGGTGCCGCTCAGCGACGCCGCGACGCCCTCGGTGAACGCCGTGACCCACGCCTTGTCCGCGGTGTAGGTCGAGCCGCTGCCGGGGAGGAACCCCGCCACGCTCGACACGTTGACCACCGCCCCGCGCCCGCGGTCCACCATGCCCGGGACGACGGCGCGGGTCAGCCGCAGCACGCTCGTCACGTTGAGGTCGTGCTGGCGCTGCAGGTCCTCGATCGACGAGCTCAGGAACGAGCTCGCCATGCCCATGCCCGCGTTGTTGACCAGCAGGTCCACCGGCGCGACGTCCGGATCCGCCAGCCGCCGGGCCACCCGGGCGAGCTGCTCGGGCTCGGTCAGGTCGGCGGGCAGGACCTCGACGGCGATCCCGGACTCCCGGTACCGGGCCGCGGCCTCCTCGAGCCGCTCGACCGTCCGGGCGACGAGCACGAGGTCACGACCCTCGGCGGCGAGGCGGTCGGCGAAGGCGGCGCCGATGCCTGAGGTCGCTCCGGTGATCAAGGCGGTGGGCACACCGGCGAGCCTAGTGTCCCAGCCCTCGCCCCGGGGCTCAGGCGGGGTGGCGTGAGTTCTCGAGCGCGCCCTCGAGGGCGGTGGCGACCTGGGCCAGGTCGGCGAGCAGGTCCTGGGCGCGCTCGGGCGTGGTGTCGACGGGGGCCGCGGCGAGCACCCACGACTCCTCGGCCCAGACCAGCTCGATGTCGTCCCCGACGGCGTCGGAGGCGTCCGCGACGCGCTGGGTGAGCAGCGGGCGGATGGCGTCGGCGTCGGAGACGAAGGAGTAGCGCTCACCGACCGGCTCGAGCAGGTCCAGCCCGGCGCCGCCGTGCGAGTCCGGCAGCGGGGCGGACGGCAGCCGCAGCTCGACGGCGGCGGGCAGCGGCTCGGCCAGCTCCACCGCGACGACGACCGCGTTGATCCGACTCTGCTGCTCGTGGTCGAACACGTACCCGGTCCGGCCGCCCTCGGGCGTCGGAACGACACCGGTGGCGACCGCGCGGGCGAGGCCGGGGCCGCCGTTCTGCACGGTCCCGTAGCGCCAGCGGCTGGGCAGCACCGGATCGGTCTCGTGGAACTCCCAGTCGTGCACCGCGGCCCAGCGCCTGCGGTCCCGGGCGCCCGGTTCCGCGGCGCCACCCGCTCGACGGTCCGCGAGGATCAGGGCGACGCCCGCCAGCAGCGCCACCACCGCGATCAGGAACCACACCCACGACGGGATACCCACCCCGCGAGCCTAGCGCCGCAGGCCCCGGGGAGCCGGGAACGCCACGATCACCCGACCGGGCAACACCCCGAACGTGACCGACGGCGCGCCGAGCGGCTCACGGCGCGGAGGTCGACTGCTTGCCCCCCTCGACGACGGCGTCCCGGGCGAGGTCCTCGGGTATCGCGTCCGCCGCCCGCCACGCCCAGGCCGCTCCGGACTCGCGCGTCCGGTCCAGCAGCTCGGTCACCGACGTCGAGCGGGTGAGGATCTCGCGGGCGTCCGTGGCGAGCTCGCCGAGCAGCTGCTCGAGGGTGACCAACAGCCTGCCCGCGAGGTCCACCCCCTCCACGACGACGTGGGTGACCAGTGCGGGCAGGCCGAGTCCGGAGGTCGCCAGGGTGCCCACCAGCCAGCGCACCGCGGCCGCGAGGAAGTCCGCGATCGCGTCCCGGACCAGGGCTCGGACCGTGCCCACCGCGACGCCTGCGCCCACGATCCGGTCCCCGAGGGTCCGGCACTCCGCCGCCGCCTCCCCCAACCGGATCCGCAACCGGTCCTCGGCCGCGGCGTACCGCTCGGCCGCCGGTCCGGACCACGCGGGGGCGGGGCCCAACGCCGCGGCCTCGACCTCCAGCCTGCGCGCGGTGGTGCGCCAGCCCTCGGCCGCGGCGGTGATCGCGGCGGGATCGCCTGCGAGCGCGTCCAGGGGCTCGCGCAGCCAGTCGACGTGCTCGATCAGCCAGCCGAACCCCGCCGACAGGCACTCGGTGATCGGGTCACCCACGAAGTCCTTGGCATCGACGGCGAGCCCGATCCCCGCGGCACCCAGCGCGAGGTCGTCTCCCTCCTGCGCGGCCTGCCACACGTCCGCGGCGCTGGACGACACCCCGCCACCCTCGAACGCCTCCGACACGCTCACCACCCGGCGGTCCCCCCGGTGATCATCGACCCGCCTCCGCCCCGCCGAGGACACCGGCCGCGGCGGTGTCGGCGGCGCGGTAACCCGCGGCGGCCTCGTCCAGCAGGCGGGCGGTGTACCGGAACTGGGCGGCGACCCGCGCCAGCGCCTCCGCCCCGGACGCGGCCGCCGCCGCGACCCCGCCCGCGAATACCCGGCCGATCAGGCCGAACGCGTCCTCCGCCGTGGGATCGGGGGCGGGGTGGGTGGCGACCCGTTCCGCCGCGAGGGCCCGCTCCACTCCGTGGCCCGCCAGAAGATCGGGATCCACGGCGAACCCAGGCCCGCTCATCGCTCGAGCAGCGGGCCGAGCGCGCGTTCGGCGCGGCGGGAGACGTCGGCGGCGGCCTCGGCGACCGTGCTCACGACGAGCGCGGCGAGCCGGTCCCGGGAGAGCGCCTCGGCCGCGGGCCCGAGGATCAGCTCGCGCAGCGCCCCGGTGTGCCCGACCGTCGCGCTGACCGCGCCGTCCGGGCTGGTCGCCGTGGCGCTGAGGGTGCTGATCTCGGCCTGCACCCGTTCGGCGCGGCCCCGCAGGTCGTCGAGCCTGCGGCGGTAGTCGGCGAGCCACGCCCGCCCATCCGTGTCCATGGCCGCGGACCGTAGAAGGCACAGCCGGCCGGCGGAGGGATTCGAAGGAGACGGTTCACGATCGCGAAGCACTCCCGTGGTGCTCGTGTGGCACAAGCACCGGTCAGCGGTGCTTGTGCCACACGAGCGGCGTGCGGTGTGCTCAGAGGGCGGCGGGGATGCCCTTGCCGACGATCAGGCCGCCGGTGCCGCCCTCGGCCGTCGGGTCGAGGTCGACACGGACGGTGTCGCCCTCGCGGACCTGGCCGCTCAGCAGCTCCTTCGCCAGCTGGTCGCCGATGCTGCTCTGCACCAGCCTGCGCAGGGGCCTGGCGCCGAAGACCGGGTCGAAGCCGTTCATCGCCAGCCACTCGCGGGCCCCGTCGGACACCTCCAGGACCAGCCTGCGCTTGGCCAGCCGGGTCCGCAGGACGTCCAGCTGGATGTCCACGATGTGTGTGAGCTCCTCGGTGGACAGCGAGTGGAAGACCACGACGTCGTCCAGCCGGTTGAGGAACTCCGGCTTGAAGTGGGCCCGGACCACCGCCATCACGGCGTCCCGGCGGCCGCGGTCGTCCAGCGACGGGTCCGCGATCGCCTGGCTGCCCAGGTTGGACGTCAGCACCAGGATCGTGTTCCGGAAGTCCACGGTCCGGCCCTGGCCGTCGGTGAGCCGCCCGTCGTCGAGCACCTGCAGGAGCGTGTCGAAGACGTCCGGGTGGGCCTTCTCGACCTCGTCGAACAGCACCACCGTGTAGGGACGGCGCCGCACGGCCTCGGTGAGCTGGCCGCCCTGGTCGTAGCCGACGTAGCCCGGAGGGGCCCCGACGAGCCGAGCGACGCTGTGCTTCTCGCTGTACTCGCTCATGTCGATGCGGACCATGGCCCGCTCGTCGTCGAACAGGAACTCGGCGAGCGCCTTGGCCAGCTCGGTCTTGCCGACGCCGGTGGGGCCGAGGAACAGGAACGACCCGGTCGGCCGGTTCTCGTCCGCGATGCCCGCCCGCGCCCGACGCACCGCGTCGGACACCGCGCGCACGGCCTCGGACTGGCCCACGACGCGGCGGCCCAGCTCGTCCTCCATGCGCAGCAGCTTCGCCGTCTCGCCCTCGAGCATGCGGCCCGCGGGGATGCCGGTCCACGCGCTGACGACGTCCGCGACGTCGTCCGGGCCGACCTCCTCCTTGAGCATGACGTCCTCGTGCGCGGCGACGACCGCGGTCTTCGCCGCGAGCTCCTTCTCCAGCTGCGGGATGCGGCCGTAGCGGAGCTCGGAGGCCTTGCCCAGGTCACCGTCCCGCTCGGCGCGGTCCGCCTCGCCCTTGAGCTGCTCCAGCTGCTCCTTGAGCTCGCGGGTCGCCTCGATGGCGCCCTTCTCGTTCTGCCAGCGGGCGGTCAGCGCGGCGAGCTCCTCGCGCTGCTCGGCCAGCTCGGACCGGAGAGCCGCCAGCCGGTCGACGGACGCGGCGTCGGACTCCTTCTCCAGCGCCATCTCCTCGATCTCCAGCCGACGCACGGAACGCTCGACGGTGTCGATCTCGACGGGCCGCGAGTCGATCTCCATGCGGAGCCGGGACGCGGCCTCGTCCACCAGGTCGATCGCCTTGTCCGGCAGGAACCGCGCGGTGATGTAGCGGTCCGACAGGGTGGCGGCGGCGACGAGCGCGGCGTCCATGATCCGGACGCCGTGGTGCACCTCGTAGCGCTCCTTGAGCCCACGCAGGATGCCGACGGTGTCCTCGACGGACGGCTCGCCGACCAGCACCTGCTGGAACCGCCGCTCCAGGGCGGGGTCCTTCTCGATGTGCTGGCGGTACTCGTCCAGCGTGGTGGCGCCGACCATCCGCAGCTCGCCGCGGGCGAGCATCGGCTTGATCATGTTGCCTGCGTCCATCGCGCCCTCGCCGGACGCGCCCGCGCCGACGATGGTGTGCAGCTCGTCGATGAAGGTGACGACCTCACCGGCCGAGTCCGTGATCTCCTTGAGGACGGCCTTGAGCCGCTCCTCGAACTCGCCGCGGTACTTCGCGCCTGCGACCATCGAGCCCAGGTCCAGGGCCACGACGCGCTTGCCGCGCAACGACTCCGGGACGTCGCCCGCCACGATCCGCTGGGCCAGGCCCTCCACGATCGCGGTCTTGCCGACGCCGGGCTCGCCGATCAGCACCGGGTTGTTCTTGGTGCGCCGGGACAGCACCTGCACCACGCGCCGGATCTCGGTGTCCCGGCCGATGACCGGGTCGAGCTCGCCCTCGCGGGCCCGCGCGGTGAGGTCCTGGCCGTACTTCTCCAGGGCCTGGTAGGTGCCCTCCGGGTCCGCGCTGGTCACCCGGGACGAGCCGCGGACCTTGGCGAAGGCCTCGCGCAGCGCCTCGGGGGTGGCACCGTGTCGCTGGAGCAGCTGGGCCACCGGGCCGCCCTTGTCGGCCAGCCCGACGAGCAGGTGCTCGGTCGAGACGTACTCGTCCCCCATCTCGGTCGCGAGCTGCTGGGCAGCGGAGATGGCGGCGAGCCCCTCGCGGTTGAGCTGGGGGGCGCTCACGGTGGAGCCTGCGGCACTGGGCAGCCGGTTGCCCAGCTGGGTCAGGTCGGCCCGGACCCGCGCGGGGTCGGCGCCGACGGCGGACAGCAGCGGAGCGGCGATCCCGTCACCCTGGGCCAACAAGGCACCGAGCAGGTGAGTGGGACCGACGTCCGGGTTCCCCGCGAGCGCAGCGGCCTGGACGGCCGCCGAGATCGCCTGCTGGGTCTTGGTGGTGGGGTTGAACGAATCCACCGATGTCTCCTCGGATCGTGCGTGTCTCCGGGCCACCCGCCAGGGTAGCCCCATCGCTTAGTCCAACGGCAGGAAACTTGAGTCTGTTCCACTCAAGGCCGAGTTTTTTCGGCGGCGGGAGATACTGGTCGCGATGACCGATCCGCTCCTCTCCAGCCTGCTGGCCGCCGTCGAGGCGGCGCCCGCGGACGTCCCGCTCCGGCTGCACGTCGCTGAGCTGCTGCTCGCCCGCGGCCGGGCGGCGGAGGCGTTGCAGCACACCAGCACCGCTCTCGGGCACGCTCCCGGGGACCCCGCCGCCCTCGGCCTGTTGCAGAAGGTCACGGCCGCGCTGGCCGGTGACGTCAACCCGGACACCCGGCCCCTGCCCGTCGTGCCGAGGACGCCGCCGACGGCGCCGTTCCCGGTCCGCGCGCTGCCCGAGCCCACGGCCGACGATCCCGCGACCTTCAACTGGGCGGACGCCGAGGAGCAGGTCGCGGACATCTCCCCCGAGCCCGCGTTCGTCAGCGGCGACCCGGTCACGGAGGAGGTGCAGAACGCGGTCCGCCCGGACGTCCGGCTGGCGGACGTCGGTGGGATGGAGCAGGTCAAGGAGCGCCTCGAGCTCTCCTTCCTCGGCCCGATGCGCAACCCGGAGATGGCGCGCGCCTTCGGCAAGGGCCTCGGCGGCGGGCTGCTGCTCTACGGCCCGCCCGGGTGCGGCAAGACCTTCCTCGCCCGCGCGGTGGCGGGCGAGCTGGGCGCGTCGTTCACCGAGATCGGCATCTCCGACGTCCTCGACATGTGGACGGGCAGCTCCGAGCGCAACCTCTCCGCGATCTTCGCCGCCGCCCGACGCAAGGCCCCGCACGTGCTGTTCTTCGACGAGGTCGACGCGCTCGGCCAGAAGCGCAGCCACCTGACCCACAGCTCGTCGCTACGGAACACGGTCAACACGCTGCTCGCCGAGATGTCCGGGGAGAACGAGGGCGTCTACGTCCTCGGCGCCACCAACCACCCGTGGGACATCGACTCGGCGCTGCGCAGGCCGGGCCGGTTCGACCGGATGCTGCTGGTCCTGCCGCCGGACGAGGGCGCACGGGCCGCGATCCTGCGCCACCGCCTCGAGAAGCGGCCGGTCGAGGGGATCGACCTCGGCAAGCTGGTGAAGGCCACCGAGCACTTCTCCGGCGCCGATCTCACCCACCTCTGCGACACCGCGACCGAGCGGGCGCTCGCGGACTCGATGCGCACCGGCCAGGTCCGGCCGCTCACGATGAAGGACCTCCTCGGAGCACTGAAGGAGATCCAGCCGAGCACCGGCCCGTGGTTCGCCGCCGCCCGCAACGTGGCCCTGTTCGCCAACCACGACGGCAGCTACGACGACCTCGCCGCCTACCTCAAGAAGAACCGGCGCCTGTGAGCGAACCGATGACGGGGCGACCGGTCGCCGCGGTCAGCCTCCGGCGAGGGTCGGCGGCCCGCGGAGCCGGTGGGGTGGGCGGGCAGCGCAGGCGAGAGCGGTGAGCAGCGCCTTCGACCTGGCGATGCGCGCCGAGCAGCTCGGACAGGTCGGCAGGCTCGACGACGCCGAGCGCGCCGCCCGCGAGGCGCTCGCCCTGGAACCGGGGGACCCCCGGTTGCTGGGGACGCTGTCGTCGACGTTGCTGCTGGCCAAGCGCTACGACGAGGGTCTGGCCGCCGCCGAGGCCGCCTGCGCCGCCGGTCCCCAGCTCGAACGCGCGCACCGGCTCCGCGCCCTGCACCTGTCGATGCTCGGCAGGCACGCGGAGGCGGTGCAGGCCGGGTACGCGTCCGTCACGCTCGAGCCGGAGGAGCCCGCGGCCGCGCACGGGTACGCGAAGGTCCTGCAGCGGGCAGGCCGGACCGCCGACGCGGTGCAGGTCGCGCGCCGCGTCGTCGAGCTGGAGCCGGACTCGGCCGGCGCGCACCTGCTGCTCGCGGGCTGCGCCAGCGATCTCAAGGACAGGGCCCATCGCGACCTGGCCCGGCAGGAGTACGAGGCCACGCTGCGGATCGACCCGGAGAACGCGGCGGCGAAGCACGACCTCGCCCTGCTCGACGCCCGCACGCGCCGCCCCGCGAAGGCCCTCGCCGGGCTGATCCAGGCCGGGCGGCTGGACCCGACGATGCCCGAGGTCATGCGGACCGTCGTCGTGGTGCTGTGGCAGCTGTCCTGGCGGCTGCGGATGTGGCTGTTCGTGGCCACGCTGTTCACCCTGGGCGCCTCGCTGTCCTCGGCCACGGGCGCCCGGATCTCCGCGGGGATCGTGCTGGTCCTGACCGCCGCGCTGGCCTGGTGGACCGTCCGCGACCTGCCCCGCCAGACCTGGTCCGTGGTCGACCGGGCCGTGCGGACCGACCGCCCGCTGACGGTCACCTACGCCGCCCTCGCCCTGTGTCTGCTGCTCTATCTCAGCGCCCTGGCCACCGGGATCGGCGTGCTGGTCACCGGGGTGTGGATCGTGCTCATCGCGCTGGGCTGGCTGGCCCTGGGCGTCCGCGCGTTCCGCCGCTGAGCGGCGGGCTCCACGATCAGGCGGCCTCGGTGGTGCGGACGGTCAGGACGTGGAGGGTGCGCTCGCCCCGGTAGCCGTCGCGGCCGTGCAGGAAGCGGTAGTTGTCCAGGACGAACAGGTCACCGGCGTCGAGGCGGAAGCGCGGGGCGACCTCCATCGCGGTGGCGAGGACGTCGGCGTAGCGGTCGATCAGGACCGCGTGCCGGTCCCACTCGGGCTCCCGGGGCACGGGCGCGGCGTAGTCGCTCGCCCGCACGATCCGCCGCCCGCCGCGCGTGTGCTCGACGAACCGGCGGACCAGCGGTGTGGTCGGGACCCCGCGGGCCGGGGTGGTCCAGCTGCCGAAGAAGTCGACGTCCGTGCGGACCAGGAAGTCGTGGACCTCGCGCAGCTCCGGCTCCGCGGCCGTGCGCAACGCCTCGACCAGCGCGTACCCGTCGACCAGCACGGAGTCGCCCCCCGCGTCCGGGGCCCGCCCGCACAGCATGAGCAGCCAGTCCTCGTCCGGGTGCCGGAGCCGGACGGGGTGCCCCGCCACCTCGACGACGACGTTCGCGCCGTCGGAGTGCAGGCCCAGCGGCGGGGCGTCCGGGCCGCCCTGGGGCCGGATGCCGAACAGCTCGCGCAGCGAGCCGCCGAGGGCGGTGGCGGCGGCGTCGACCAGGCGCTCGGGGTCGGTCGCATACCCCGCCACGATCGCGGCGCCGGCCACGGCGAGCCCGGCACGCAGGTCGGTGACCACCGGGGGAACGACGCCCACCCCGCCGAGGGCGTCCTTCCACTCCGGCCGGACCTCGCCGCTCCGTCGACCGCTCACGCTCGTGACCGCCATCCGGCCCCCCTCTCGCAACTGACTTGCAAGAGCACCTTATCTGCCGGACCAGCGTCCCTCCAGCCGTCGACCCAGCACCGTGACGAGCAGCGCCACCCCGACGACGGCCACCGCGGGCAGCAGGACCAGCTGCGGCGCGGCGAAGAGGTACTGCCTGCCCTCGGCGAGCATCGCGCCCCACTCGGGCGTCGGCGGCTGCGCGCCGAGACCCAGGAAGGAGAGCCCGGCCAGGGAGAGCAGCACGTTCGCGAACCGCAGGCAGGCGTGCGCGGTCAGCGGCCGGACCGCGTTGGGCAGGATGTGGACGAGCGTGATCCGGCCGGGGCCCGCCCCGAGCGCGACCGCGCCCTCGACGTACTCGCGGGCCCGTTCGCGGAGGGTGAGCTGGTAGGCGAGCCGCGCGAACGGCGTCCAGCCGGTGAGCAGCACCGCGATCAGCAGGGTGGCAGGCCCCGGCTCGCGGACCGCGGCCACGACCAGGCCGACGATGACCGTCGGGACGGCGACCAGGACGTCGAGCACCCGTTGCAGGAGCTGGCCCACGGCCCCGCCCGCGTACCCCGCGAGCAGCCCGAGCAGGGTCCCGACGACGGCGCAGATCAGCACCGCGAGCAGCGTGAACCAGACCGACAGCCGGGTCCCCGCGACGAGCCGGGCGAGCACGTCGCGGCCGAGGTTGTCCGTCCCCAGGGGATGGGCGAGGGAGGGACCGGCGAAACGGTCCGCGAGGTTCGTGGTGAGGGCGTCGACCGGGAGGAACGCGGCCACCAGGAGCAGGACCGCGAGCGCGACCAGGACCCGCCTCACGTCTCCGCCTCGCTGCGCGCGACCGGATCGAGGGCGAGCTGCAGGAGCTCCGCCGCGACGCCGGCGAGCACCGCCACCGCGACGACGGCGAGCAGCCCGGACTGCAGCATCGGCAGGTCCTGGCCGACCACGGCGTCGTAGAGCAGCCTGCCCAGCCCCGGGATCCCGAACGCCACCTCGACGACCACGGCCCCGCCCAACAGCCCGGCGAAGAACATCCCGGACAGCGCCGTGACGCCGGTCAGCGCGAGCCGCGCGCCGTGCCGCCAGATCAGCTGCGCTCCGCCTATCCCTTTCGCGAGGGCGACGGCGACGTGCGGGCGGCCGAGGGCGTCGAGCGTCTCGGCACGGGTCAGCTGGGCGGCCAACGCCGTGGGGAACGCGGCGAGGGTCAGCACCGGCAGGACGGCCTGGGCGGGCGTGCCCCAGCCCGTCGCGGGGAGCAGCGGCACGGCGATCGCCAGCAACAGCACCAGGACCGGGGCCAGCACGAACTCCGGCACCGCCACGCCGAGCACCGAGAACCCGGTGACCGCGCGGTCGGCGAGCCCACCCGGGCGGCGTGCGGCCCACACCCCGAGCGGGATCCCGACGAGCCCCGCCACCAGCAGCGCGCCCGCCGCCAGCACCGCGGAGACCTCCAGCGCGGCGCCGAGCTGCGGGGCGATCGGAGTCCGGGTGGCGAAGGAGATCCCCAGGTCACCGGTCAGGGCGTGGCCGAGCCAGCGCAGGAACTGCTCGAGCCACGAGCGGTCCAGCCCCAGCTCCGCGGTGACCCGCGCCGCCACCTCCGGATCCGGTTCGGCCTCCGCGACGCGGCTGCGCAGCACCGACCGCACCGTGTCGACGCCCGCCATCCGGGGCAGCAGGAAGATCAGCAGCGCGGCGCCGAGGAGCACGAACGGGAGGGCGACCAGCCGTCGGGCGAGGAGACCACTCACGCTCTAACCGGCGCGCGTCAGCTCGGGGGTGATGAGCTGCTTGGCCAGCGGGTCGACGACGAAGCCCGCTACCCCCTTCGTCACCGCGTTCTCCTGCGAGTGCACCAGCGGCACCCCGACGACGTCCGCGGTCAGCCTCGCAGCCGCGGCCCGGAACACCGCCTGCCGCCCGGCCGGGTCCGTGGTGGTCGCCAACGGGGCCAGCAGCGCGTCGTACTCCGGGGAGCAGTACTGGTTGATGTTGTACGAGCCCGCGCACGAGTAGTCGCTGACCAGGGTGGACCCGGTGTCCGGCACGTCGGTCAGGTAGTTGCGGGACAGCAGGAACATGTCGTAGTCCCCGGCCAGCAGCTGCGGTTCCTGCGGGCCGTACTCGCCGATCTGGATCTGCGCGTCGATCCCGACCTCGCGGAGCATGCCCTGCACGGCGGTCGCGAGGGTCGGCAGCTCCGGACGGTTCGGGTAGGTCTGCAGCCGCACCGTGAGCTGCGGCGATCCGGCCTGGGCGAGCAGCTCCCGCGCGCCCTGTGGGTCCGGCCCTGCCGGCGGGTCCTGGCTGCCCCAGGCGACGGCGGGCCCGTACAGCTCGCTCGCGGGCAACGCCGATCCCGCCAGCGCCTGCTCGGCAAGGGCGGTGCGGTCGAGCGCCTTCTCCACGGCCTGCCGGACCCGGACGTCCGCGAAGGCGCCCTTCTGGTTGAGCATCAGCGACACCGTGCGCGGGGCCGCGACGGTCTGGTCCGCGTACCCGTTGCCGGGGGTGAACTCCAGCAGCGCGGACTCCGGCAGGCCCTGCGCGATCTCGACGTCCCCGGCCCGCAGCGCCAACGCGCGGGCCGCGGGGTCCGTGATGAACCGCACGGTCGCCTTCGCGATCTGCGGACGGCCGCCCCAGTAGGAGTCGTTGCGCTCGAGGACCGCCTCCTGGTTGCCCTGGGCGGCGACGAGCCTCATCGGACCGGTGCCCGTCCCGATCACCGACGGCGGTCCGCCGGTGTAGGCCGACGGCGCCAGGATCGCGGTGTTCACGCTGCTCAGCCGCAGGGGAAGGATCGGGTCGGGTGCGGCCGTGGTGACCGTGACGGCGTCCGGGCCGGTCTCGGTGGCCCGCAGCCCGATCCCCTTGATCGCCCGCGGCGGCGCGGCCACGCCCGCGACCCAGGTCAAAGCGGTGACCACCGCAGACGGGGTGAGCGGGGTGCCGTCGTGGAAGGTCACGCCGGGGCGCAGCTGGAAGGTCCAGGACGCACCGTCCTGGCGCCACGAGGTGGCCAGCCCCGGCTGCGGGGTGCCGTCGGACCCCGCCCTGACCAGCGCCTCGGACGACCCCACCTGCGCGACGACGAACGCGTCGTCGGTGTCCATCGCGTAGCCGGACCGCGGGGCGAACTGGGCGGCGACGCGCAGCTCGCCGTCCGGGACCGGGTCGCCGGTGGCGGCGGTGCCGCCGCATCCCCCGAGCAGACCGACGAGGGCGACCACGGCGAGCAGGCGCCGGGGTGTGGTGGGCATCGCGGGCCTTCCGGGTGCGTCGATCAGGGCCGCGAAGATCGTGCGATCATCTGAACGGGCTGTCAATGATGTGCACGGACCTGCATGGATGTGCACATCGACTGCGCAGGGACGGCACTGTCGCATCGCTTCTGCAGATGCTACTAATTGGCAGTTATGCCCGAACCCGCCGCCCGGACCGGCCTCCGCCGGTTCGCCGCGCTCGCCGCCTTCGGCAGGCTGCCGTTCGTCATGAAGCTGCTGGTGGGCACCCAGCTCGCCTTCAACGTGGGCTTCTACATGGTGCTGCCCTACCTCGCGGTGCACCTCACCGAGGACCTCGCGCTGGCGGGCGGGACGGTCGGCCTGGTGCTCGGGCTGCGGACGTTCAGCCAGCAGGGCCTGTTCGTGGTCGGGGGCGCCCTGGCCGATCGGTGGGGCGCGAAGCCCGTCGTCCTCGCCGGGTGTGCCCTGCGGGTCGTCGGCTTCGTCCTGCTGGGGATCTCCGGGTCGCTGGCGGGCGTGCTCGTCGGAGCGCTGCTGACGGGGTTCGCGGCGGCACTGTTCTCCCCGGCCGTCGAGTCGTCGCTGGCCCGCGAGGCGGGCGAGCTGGAGGGTGCGGGCGGGGTCGACCGGGCGGACGTCTTCGCGATGTTCGCCGTGAGCGGGCAGGTCGGCTCGGTGGTCGGGCCGCTGGTGGGGACCGCGCTGCTGCTCGTCGACTTCCGGCTGGCGTGCCTGGTCGCCGCGGGCGCGTTCGTGCTGATCCTGCTGGCGCACGCGACCTGGCTGCCGCGTCGCCCGGCGCCGCACGCGGGCGAGCCGATCCTCGCGGGTTGGGCGGAGGTACTGGCCAACCGGCGGTTCCTCGCGTTCGCCGCGGGCTACTCGGCCTACCTGCTCTGCTACAACCAGCTCTACCTGGCGCTGCCGGCCGAGCTCGATCGCGTCGGAGCCCCGGCCGCGCTGGGCTGGCTGTTCGTCGTCGCCTCGGTGATGGTGATCGTCGGGCAGCTGCCGGTGACGCGCTGGGCCCGCCGGACCGGCGGTGCCCGCGGAGCGAGCCATGGCCGCGGCACCCGCGCGCTGCTCCTCGGGTTCGGGCTGATGGCGGCGGGGTTCGGGGTCGTCGCGCTCGCGATCGCGGTGGCGCCGCCCGCGCTCTGGCCCGCGGTCGCGTTCGTGGTGCTGCTCACGGCCGGGCAGATGCTCGCCGTCCCGATCGCCCAGGACCTGGTCCCGCGGCTGGCGGGCGAACGCAGGCTCGGCGCCTACTTCGGCGTGCTGTCCTCGGCGGGCGGGCTGGCCGTGCTGGTCGGGAGCGCGGGGGTGGGGGCGCTGCTGGATCCGGCGGTCGCCCCGCCCGTCGTGGCGTGGGTCGTGCTCGCGGCGGTCCCGCTGCTGGGCGCGACCGTGATCGGGGTGCAGGCCCGCCGGGCCGCGGACTGACCGTGCCGCGGCCGGACGCTCTGCCCGGCGCGGACCGGTGTCGCGGCGGTAGCGTTCGGGCATGGCCGAGAACGTCGTGGTGATCACCGGAGCGGAGCCCACCGGGGTCCTCGAGGCGCTGTCCGGGCTGGACTCGGTGGAGGTTCTGGCGGCGGCGGTGGTGCACCGGTCCGCGGACGGCGAGCTGAGCCTCGACCACGAGACCGGGGACGCCCTGACCTTCGCCGAGAAGCATCCGCGGCTGGGCGCGCTGGTCACGGTGCTGCTGGGGCCCATCGACACCCTGCTGTTCGGCAACCAGCTGGTCGCGCTCTACGGCGCCACCGAACAGAGCCCCGAGGACCTCGCCCTGCGCCACATCGCCCAGGCGGTGCCCGCGGGGAGCACGGCCGTCATCGCCGAGGTGGTGGAGGACGACCCTGCCACCCTCGACGCCGCGATCGACGGCCAGGTGGCCCGAAAGCCCCTGGCCCAGGTCGAACAGGAGATCGCGGCGACGCGGCCCTGACCCGCACGAGGGAGCCATGACGTCCGCTCCCGGGGGTCCGGACGGGCGTGCAGGCTCCAGGATGCGTTCAGGGCTTGCGGCGGGGCGGGCGCGGTTGCCAGACGACCACCTGGGCGCTGCGGTCCACCGGGACCAGGTCGCGGCGGTAGGTCTGGTGCACCATGCTCGCCGCCTGTTCGGCGGCGGCGTGGGCCGCGGCGAGCTCCTCGTGGAGCTGCGCCACCCGTTCCTTCAGCTCGTCCACCAGCTGCTCGAGCTCGATGATCCGCTTCACCCCGGCGAGGTTCACGCCCTCCTCCTGGGAGAGCCGCTGCACCTCGCGGAGCAGTGCGATGTCCCGCGCCGAGTAGCGCCGGCCGCCCCCGGGCGACCGGCCGGGGCTCACCAGCCCCAGCCGGTCGTAGCTGCGCAGCGTCTGCGCGTGGAGCCCGGAGAGCTCGGCGGCGATCGAGATGACGAAGACCGGCGTGTCCTGGCCCGCGCCCGGGGGCAGCGGGCCGGTGGGGACCTCCCCGTCAGCAGCCATCTCGGTTCACCTCCCTATCGACCGTTCGCGAGCAGGTCCGCCCGCGGATCGAAGGACTTCGTCGCGTCCGAGTAGGCCTGCAGGGCCTCGGACGCGGCGTCGTCCAGCCGCTGCGGCACGGCCACCTCGACGGTGACGAGGAGGTCGCCCGCACCCTTCTTCGCCTGCACCCCGCGCCCGCGGACCCGGAAGGTCCGGCCGCTCGCGGTCCCCGCGGGGATCTTGAGCGACACCGTCGAGTCGAGCGTGGGCACCGTCAGGGTCGCACCGGACACGAGCTCGGGGAAGGTCACCGGCACCTTCAACGTGAGATCGCGCGAGTTCTTCGCCGATCGGCCGAACAGCCGGTGCGGGGTGACGCTGAGCTTGACGTACAGGTCACCGGACGGGCCGCCGAAGCGCCCCGGTCCGCCCTTGCCCGCCAGCCGGATGCGCTGGCCGTCCTCCACGCCCGCGGGGATGCGGACGGTCAGGGGCCGCGCCTTGGTGCTGACGCCGTCCCCCCGGCACTCGGGGCACGGGTCGTCGATCACGGACCCGGTACCGCGGCACTCGCGGCACGGCTCCGACATCGCGAACGCACCCTCGGAGCGGTTCACGAACCCGGACCCGCCGCACACCGGACAGGTGTGCGAGCCGGTGCCGGGTCGGGCCCCGCTGCCGTGGCAGGTGTCGCAGGTGCCCGGCGAGGTCACGGTCAGCGTCATGGTGGCGCCGCGGACCGCGTCCTCGAACGGGATCGTCAACGAGCTCTCGACGTCCGAGCCCTGCTGGGCCCGCTGCATGCCCGGCGTGGGGCCCGCCTGACCGCGGTTGCCGAACAGGCCGCCCAGGATGTCCCCGAGACCGCCCGCGCCCGCACCGCCGCCGCGGGAGGCCTGGCCGAAGAGGTCGCCCAGGTCGAAGCCCTGAGCGCCGCCCTGGGGGAAGCCGCCGGGGAAGCCCTGACCCCCTCCCGGGAAGCCACCGGGGATCCCGCCGCCCGCGAAGAGCTTGCGGGTCTCGTCGTACTCCTTGCGCTTGTCGGCGTCGCCGAGCACGCCGTAGGCCTCGGAGACGGACTTGAAGCGGGCCTCCGCCTTGGCGTCTCCCGGGTTGGCGTCCGGGTGCAGCTCGCGGGCGAGCTTCCGGTACGCCTTCTTGATCTCCGAGTCCGACGCCGTGGACGAGACGCCCAGCTCACGGTAGAAGTCCTTCTCGATCCAGTCGCGCTGGGTCATCCCGCCTCCTCTCAGCTCTCAGTAGTCGGGGCAGCCGACGGTTCCGCGGTGGGGTCCGGTCGGTCCGCCACGGTGACCATCGCAGGCCGCAACACGCGGCCCGCGATCGTGTAGCCCTGCCGCAGCACCGCCGTGAGGACGGTGACCGTGGGCCCGGGGGCCTCGGCGGGCTCGTGCTGGACGGCCTCGTGCAGGGCGGGGTCGAAGAGCTCCCCCTCCGCGGCGAAGGACTCGAGCCCGAGCCCGGCCGCCACGTTGACGATCTTGTCCGCCACCGACTTGAACGGGCCGGTCAGGTCGCCGTGCTGCTCAGCGCGGGAGATGTCGTCCAGCACGGTGAGCAGGTCGGAGACGAACGAGACGCGCGCCCCGACGAGCACGGACTCCCGGTCCCGGTCGACCCGGCGCCGGTAGTTGGCGTACTCCGCGGTGACCCGCTGGAGGTCGTTGGTCCGCTCCTCGAGCTGCTTCTCGAGATCGGCGATCCGGGGATCGTCCAGCTCCGGCTCCGGCTCGGGTGCGGGCGGAGCCCCGGGCGGGGCGGCGGCGCCCTGGAAGGCGCCACCGTCCGCCGGGGTCCGGACCTCCCCCGTCAGGGGGTCGATCCGGCGCCGGTCGGTGAAGCGGACCGGCTCCTCCTGCTCCCCCTCCGGGCCCGGCCTGCGGTCGGATCCGTAGGGAGTGCTCACTTGTCCTTCTTCTCCTCGTCGTCGACGATCTCGGCGTCCACCACGTCGTCGTCCGCGGCCTTCTCCTGGCCCGCGTCGGCGCCCGGCGCGTCACCGGCAGGGGCACCCTCGGCGCCCGGCTGCTGGTAGAGCGCCTGGCCGAGCTTCTGCGACTCGGTGGCGAGCTTCTCCATCGAGGACTTGATGGCCTCGGCGTCGGTGCCCTTGAGGGCCTCCCGCACCTCGTCCAGTCCGGAGTTCACGGAGTCCTTGACGTCCGCCGGGACCTTGTCCTCGTTGTCCTTCAGGAACTTCTCCGTCTGGTACACGAGGGTCTCGGCCTGGTTGCGGACCTCGGCCTCCTCACGACGCTTGGCGTCCTCGGCGGCGTGCGCCTCGGCCTCGGCCATCATGCGGTCGATCTCGTCCTTCGACAGGGCCGAGCCGCCGGTGATCGTCATGTCCTGGCTCTTGCCGGTGCCCTTGTCGATCGCGGTGACCTTCACGATGCCGTTGGCGTCGATGTCGAAGGAGACCTCGATCTGCGGCACGCCCCGGGGGGCGGGCGGCAGGCCGGTCAGCTCGAACATGCCGAGCTTCTTGTTGTAGGACGCGATCTCACGCTCGCCCTGGAAGACCTGGATCTGCACGGACGGCTGGTTGTCGTCCGCCGTCGTGAATATCTCGCTCTTCTTGGTGGGGATCGTGGTGTTGCGCTCGATGAGCTTGGTCATCACGCCGCCCTTGGTCTCGATGCCCAGGGACAGCGGGGTGACGTCGAGCAGCAGGACGTCCTTGACCTCACCGCGCAGCACACCGGCCTGCAGGGCGGCGCCGACGGCGACGACCTCGTCCGGGTTGACGCCCTTGTTGGGCTCCTTGCCGCCGGTCAGCTCCTTGACGAGCTCGGTGACGGCGGGCATGCGGGTGGAGCCGCCGACGAGCACGACGTGGTCGATGTCGCCGACGGAGATGCCTGCGTCCTTGACCACCTGGTTGAACGGCGCGCGGGTGCGGTCGAGCAGGTCCGAGGTGATCCGCTGGAACTCGGCGCGGGACAGCGTCTCGTCCAGGAACAGCGGGTTCTTCTCGCTGTCGACGGTGATGTACGGCAGGTTGATGGTGGCGTTGTTCGAGCTGGAGAGCTCGATCTTCGCCTTCTCCGCGGCCTCGCGCAGCCGCTGCATCGCCATCTTGTCCTTCGTCAGGTCGATGCCCTGGCTGCTCTTGAACTTGTCGACGAGCCACGTCACGACGCGCTCGTCCCAGTCGTCCCCACCGAGGTGGTTGTCGCCGTTGGTGGCCTTGACCTCCACGACGCCGTCGCCGATCTCCAGCAGGGAGACGTCGAACGTGCCGCCACCGAGGTCGAAGACGAGGATCGTCTGCTCGGTCTCACCCTTGTCCAGGCCGTAGGCCAGGGCGGCCGCGGTGGGCTCGTTCACGATGCGCAGGACGTTGAGGCCCGCGATCTGGCCCGCCTCCTTGGTGGCCTGCCGCTGCGCGTCCTCGAAGTACGCGGGGACGGTGATCACCGCGTCGGTGATCGGCTCACCCAGGTACGACTCGGCGTCCCGCTTGAGCTTCTGCAGCACGCGGGCGGAGATCTCCTGGGTGCTGAAGGTCTTGCCGTCGATGTCCGGGGTCTTCCAGTCGCCGCCGATGTGGCGCTTGACCGAGCGGAAGGTCCGGTCCGAGTTGGTGACGGCCTGGTTCTTCGCGGACTGACCCACGAGGACCTCGCCGTTCCGTGCGAACGCCACCACGGAGGGCGTGGTGCGCGCGCCCTCGGAGTTGGCGATGACCGTCGGCTCCCCGCCCTCGAGGACGGCGACGACGGAGTTGGTGGTCCCGAGGTCGATGCCGACCGCACGAGCCATGGTTGTTGCCTCCGAAGTAGTTGTGACCGCTCCATTGAGTTCATTGAGCGGATCGGGCTCAAGTCTTACGTCTCCGGCTGGGGCCCGTCAACTCGGCCTTGAGCCTTCCTCGCTCAACTCTCTGCCCGGTCCAACGGGTGAGGTTCGGAGGTTGTTCCCACCCGACTCAACTTTCCCGGAATCGGTTCGTCTTCGCCTGTCTCGCCGGAACGCTAGACACGCGCAGACGGCCCTACAGCGGGGGTGCCGGGCGCGGCGGCGGCACCTCGTCGCCGGGGGCGGGCAGCGGGTCGGGCACCGGGGCGAGGACCCGCTCGTCCGCACCCGCCACCTCGCCGTTCGCGCGCCGGTACTCCAGCCCACCCTGGGCGTCCAGGTCCGCGACGAAGCCCGCGGCCGCGAGCTGCTGCTCGTCCAGGTCCCGCACGAGCTCCCAGCGCGAGGGCACCACCCGGTAGTCGGGCCAGTCGAGGTGGCCGTAGGCGTCGTGCAGGTCCGCGAGCATGGCCGCGAAGGCCTGCTGCCAGCGCAGTGGCATCGCCTCGGCCAGGGACCGCGGCACCACCAGGTACTCCGGCCCGGACCCGGGCGCCGGCCGGTCGAGGTAGTCGGCCAGCGGGGTGGTCGAGCGGGGCCTCGGCGCGGGGGCGGGCACGGGCGGGCGGGACACGGGTGGACCTCGATCCGGGGGGAGGGCTCAGGCGGAGTTGGCGGGGGTGCCCGGCCGGGTGGCCAGGGGCACGAGCTCGTCGTGCTCCCAATTTACCGGCTGCACCCGCACGTTCTGCCCGCTGTAGGGGGCCTCGACCATCTGGTCGTTGCCCAGATAGAGGAACACGTGGTGGATCGTGCGGGGGTCGGTGCGGTCGTAGGCGTAGAACATCAGGTCGCCGGGCTGGGACTCGCGGACCGGCAGGTGCCCGCCCGCCTTGTACTGGTCCCGGGAGACCCGCGGCAGCTGCACCCCCGCCGCCTCGAAGGCGCGCAGCATCAGCCCGGAGCAGTCGTAGGTGTTCGGCCCGGTCGCGCCCCAGACGTAGGGCTTGCCGACCTCGCCGAGCGCGAACTCGATCGCCGCCCGCGCGACGCCCTCGGGCAGGGTCGCCGCGCCCGGCCCGCAGCCCGCCGGGTCCGCCACCCCGCCGACCTGGCCCACGAGCGCCGCGGCGAGGGTCTCCCACTTCGCGTAGGCGTTGGGGAACGCCGAACGCTGCACGGTCTGCGCGGCCACCGTGACGGGCTGGTGCTCCCAGCCCGGCACCTGCAGCAGCCGTTCGTAGAAGGTCCGCGAGCTGTAGACGGGGTCCGTGACCTGCGCGGGCGAGCCCCAGCCCTGCGACGGGCGCTGCTGGAACAGCCCCAGCGAGTCGCGGTCCCCGTAGTTGATGTTGCGGAGGGTGGACTCCTGCATCGCCGTGGCCAGGGCGACGAGCCACGCCCGCGGCGGCGTGTTCATCTCCCGGCCGACGCCGATGATCACCGACGCGTTCTGCTTCTGCTCGTCGCTCAGCGTCTCGATCGTGGCGCCCGCGGGCTGTCCGTCGGTGGCGCGGCCGACCGCGCCGATCCCGGCGTCGCAGGCCGACATCGTGGGGCCCTGCTGCGTGGTCGTCGGCGCGAACGCGAGGAACCCCAGCGTCAGGAACACCACCAGCGCCACGCCGATCGCGACGAAGGGCAGCAGCAGCCGCAAAGGCCGGAGCAGGCGCACGGCGTCAGGCCTGGTCGTAGCCGGCGACCCGCCAGCCGGCCTCGGTGTCGACGACCGTGATCGCCAGCGTGACGGCGTCCGTGGGCACCTCGACCGCGATCGACCGCGGGGACACCTCGGTGGGCCGCGCGGGCCCCGTCACGCGGGTGGCGGGGATGTTGGCCGGGTCCACACCCACCAGCGTGCCGACGTACTCCGGCGTCGTGAAGGGGGTCAACCCGGCGATCCAGGTCTGGTTCGTGGTGCCGTCGGGATGGTTCGCCCAGGCGGCGGCCCAGTTCTGCGCCACCTGCACGGCGGCGGGCGGGGCCGACGACAGCGGCAGGGTGGTCGGGGTGAGCGGGGCGACCGGGGGCAGCGCGGTGGGCGCGAGCGACGACGGCGCGCGCACCCCCGACGTCGGGACGGTGCTCGTCCCCGGCCTCGCGGCCTGCTCCGCCGCCGGCCGCAGGCCACCCAGCACCACGCTCACCACCAGGGCCACCGCCACGACGACGACCACGGTCAGCCCGAGCCGCAGCGGGCTGCGCAGCGGCCACGACCACAGGGCCCGGTAGGCCGCGGCGCGCCCGCGCGGGGACCTAATCGGCACGGCCGGACCTCGCGGGGCGGTAGAGGCGGTAGACCGTCGTGCCGTCGACGACCTCGGGATCCACCGGGCGGACCTCGGCGGAGCGCGCGGCCGGGGAGTCCGGACGCCGGTAGATCACCCGTTCGTCGATCTCGCCGGGGTCCCGGCGGGCCGGGTGGCCGCCGGTGGTCACGGGCACCCCGGAGGTCCCCGCGGGCAGCGCCGTGCGGCGGGCGGCGGGGATCGAGCTCGTCTCCGGATGCCGCCGGGGGGTGCGGGCACCCGGGCCCGCCTGGGTGACCGTGGCCTGGACGGGCGGTCCGTTGTACCCCGCCTCCGGCCGGACGGCGTCCGGGTCGCCGCCGGAACCGGTGGCGCGCCGCTCGTCCCACCAGCGGCCCTGGCGGGGCTCGGGGTCGGCGCCGCGCACCCGCTGCCAGACCCGCGACATCGGCCCGCCGCTGATCCCGGGCACGATGCCGCCGAACTGCTCGCGGGTCAGCGAGACCATCGACACGAGCCTGCGGAACGGCCGCGCGACGGCCCACAGCACCACCGTGACCACCCCGGTGACCAGCAGCGCCAGCCACAGGTCGATGCCCGAGCCGGGCCGGAACAGCGACACGACCAGCAGCGCGTGCAGCCCCGCCAGCGCGCCCACGATCACCGTGTTGACGATCGCGGCGCCCGCCACCCGCAGCAGCGCGGGCAGCACGTCCGGCTTCAGCACGGCGACGACCGCGATGACCGGGGCCGTCATCACCATCAGCCGCAGCAGCAGCATCGCGACCAGCACCAGCACCTTGGACAGCAGCTGGAACAGCGCGATGCACACCGCCTGCACCAGCGACAGCACCCCGACGCCGACGCGGCTGCCGGACTCGCCCTGGAAGTAGCTGTAGCGGTCCCCGAGCTGCCCGGCGATGGCCTCGTAGTCCGCCTTCTTCTGCTCGGCGAGCTGCGGGGTGTCCTGGCCGGTGGCGACCTCGTCGATGGTGAAGGTCGACGCGCGCAGCAGCGGTCGGCCCTGGTCCGTGGCCTGCGGGACGTCCGGCGAGCCGAAGTTCCCGCGCAGCCAGTTCTGGTAGACGACCTGGTCCACGAGCACCGTCGGCAGCGTGTCCCGGTCGCCGAGGCCCACCTGGGCGAGGAAGCCCTCCTGCATCTGCGTGACCCCGTCGAGCAGCAGCGAGTCCGCCGCCCGCGCCCAGTTGACCGGCGCGAGGTACGCGGCGGCGGCCAGCACGAGCGCCCCGAGGGCCATCGCGCCGCGCTGGGTCTGCCGCGCCAGGTCGCCGCGCATCGCCATGAGCAGCAGGACGACGGCGAGGATCGCCAGCGCGACGCCGATCCACACCA
>Ga0070671_100000113_pt1 | contig 52082 bp, 53 predicted proteins | sample KBSS73metaG_FD_65341 | JGI IMG/M metagenome (GOLD analysis project Ga0070671, IMG submission 65341) | Switchgrass rhizosphere microbial communities from Kellogg Biological Station, Michigan, USA - KBS S7-3 metaG | ecosystem: Host-associated > Plants > Roots > Rhizosphere > Soil ...
ATCGGCCCGAAACTTACCGGCTGGCTCCTCTCGCACCGATCGCGCCGTGTGCTCCGATCCATCGGAAGGCGGCCATGAACGGTATCTTCTCCGCCGCGCCCTGTCAGTCGTCGATCCGGCTTCTGGTCGGAACGCATCTGATCCTCCTGGTCCAGGCGTTCCTGCTGATCTGGTCGGGCGCCGACCTTGATGGCACCCGCCCGCTGATCTGGCTCGCGCTGCTGGTGGGCACGGCGGGCCTTTGCTGCGCCGTCTGGGGCGAGAGCCGCAATCCACCGCCGAGTTGGAGGGACCGCCGCCGTGGACGATAATGGTTATCCGCAGGGCTGGCATGTGGTCGCGATTCAGTCCGCTTTGATCGGCGCGATGATCGTCGGCGCCCTGGTCCTCGCAGGTTCGGCCCGTGCCGAGACTTCCAGTATCGGACGCACCTGGCCGATCGCCGAACCGGACGCGATGGCCGAGATCGAGGCTGCGGTCGCACGGCAGCCCGCGAGCATCGCCCCGCGCTTTGGACCGCGTTCGCAGTGGAGCGCGCTCAAGGGCGCCTTGCTCGGTACGGCCCAGACGAGCCGCATCCGCAGCGTCGTGCCATTCTACACGCTCGAAGAAGATATCCGTCTGCGCGATGGCAAGATCCTCTATCCCAGGGGCTTCACCTTCAATCCGCTGACCTATGTATCGCTGCCTGCCCGGCTGATCATCGTCCACCCGCGCGATCTGGGCTGGGCGCTCAAGACCGCCGCGCTCACCGACTGGATCCTGCTGACCGGTGGCGGCGGGGCCGATGATGACGCCCTGTCGCTCAGCGAGAAACACGGCCGCGCGCTCTTCATCCTCGAAGAGCGGGTGAAGGAGCGGCTCGGCCTCACCGTCGCGCCCGTCATCGTCCGCCAGAACGGCCAACGCCTCGAACTCACCGAAGTCCATCTCGATCGCAAGGAAGGCCGCGTCCAATGACACCCTTGCAAAGGGTCTTGCGCGCAAGCACCGCCGGACTCGCGCTCGCGCTGCTGGCGCCGGCAACCCCCGCCCATGCCTCCAAATGCCCGGCGGGCACCGTGTTCAATCCGATCACCAAGGTGCGCTGGAACTGCATCTTCCCGATCACCATCGGCGGTGTGCGGGTCGGCAGCTTCGACAAGCTCGACAAGGCGCTCGACGCGCAATCGGCCTCGAAGCCCTTATGCGCCTGCCGCAAGGGCGCTAGCCTTTGGTTCGGGGTCAAGGTCGGCTTCTGGTCGCCCAACCGCATGGTCGATGTCGTGACCGAGCCGGGTTGCATGATGGCGCTGGGCGTCGATCTCCTGCCGACCGGCGGGAAGCTTCAGGGCAGCCAGTCGTCAATTTCGGACGGCACCAACACGACCAAGCTGTTCGCGCAGGCCCATTACTACATCTCGCCGGTCTGGAAGATGCTCGACATGTTCACGGACCTGCCCTGCATCGAGGATGAGGGCTTCGACGTCGCGATGATCACCGAGGTGCTGCCGACCTGGCAGTCGGGCACGTTGGGCGCGATCATCCAGCCCGAGGGCATCCTGTTCGGCAATCCCGCCGCCGGCCTCGCCTGCATGGCGGACAGCGCGGCAGCCGCGGCCGGCAAGGTCATCGACCCCTTGTTCTGGTGCATGGGATCGTGGGGATCGACCTATCCGATCGCCGGCGACATCCATATGGGCGACCGGGTCGAGGCCTGGGCGGGCCTTGCCGCGCGCACGACCTTCATGATGGGGCGCCTGGGCGCGCTCACCATCCATTCCGAGGACGGCTGTTCGCTCAAACCCCAGCCGATCTGGACCAAGAGCCGCTACAAGCTCCAGATCATGGAGCCCGTGAAGGGCGGCAAGTGCGTCAATATCGGGCGTCCGGGTGCGCTGTGGACCAGCGGCAAACATGCCCCCGGCAAAGACAATGCCCAATTCATGCTTTTCGAAAAGGCGATCTGCTGCGCGGGGGTATCCACCCCATGAGCGGATCGTCTCCCCCACGCTGCGCGCAAACCCCTGAACCGAGCTGGTCCGTCCGCCAAGGATCGCTTGAAGATGCGGCCCTGCGCGCGGCGGGAGCGGCGGTGGTAGCCCCCTGCGCCGCCGCTCCACCCTCGGTCAGCACGGCCGCCAGTCTCCCGACCGGAACGGCGAGCGCCCCTCTCGTCGCCTCCCCGGTTGCGGCCGTGCTGACCATTTTCGAGGGACAGGCTATGTTTCGGATACTCTCGCCCGGATCCGCCGCGTTCCGGGCGGGAGACCTGCTGCGCTTTGCCTATGGTTCGCGCACGGCGCGGAAACGCCCGCTATGAGGGCGCGGGCGCTTGCCTTTCTGGCCACCGCGATGGCGATGCCGATTTCCGCTCACGCGCAGACCGTGGAGGAACGCGCGCGTGCCGCGGCAGAGGCCGCACGCGAGAAGAGCGCCGACAGCGAGGCGATCCAGCAGAATTATCTGACGCCGGGTCTCGCCGGACAATCCATCTCGACCGTCGATGGCAGCCAGAGCTTCACCCCGAGCCTTGCCTGCCAGACGACATCCACCCTGCTCGAAATCCTCGCGCAGCCGGGATCGACGGGCGATATCGGCACGCTCCGCATTTCGCGCGACAAGGATATCGACGGCACCGTCGACCAGACGATGACGCTGCCCATGCCGGTGTCGGGCATCTGCGCCAATGGAGTGATTTCGTGTCAGCCCGGCACCTGGAATGCGTGCCGCAGCTACAAATGGGATATTGCGTCCGCCGGCGATCTCAAGCTCACCGAAGTCGACCTGACAGCACTCGCGGGATGTTACTGCGTCAACAATAGCTGCGGCAGCAATCTCGTGCTCGGCAATATGGCCGGGGCGCTGAAGGATATCGGTGGCGGCGTTGTGGGCGCGCTCACCAGCGCCGATCCGCGCATTGGCGTCGCGCAGGCGGCGATCGACGGGCCGGTGATCCGCTATATCGGCGCGCAATCGACCGCCTGCACGGCCAATCCCTCGCTCGCGCAGACCGTCTACCGCGCCAATCCCGCGCAGATCCAGGGCGATGCGGCGTCGCTCGCGGCGGGCAACAGCATATTCCAGGCGCTCAAGGGCTCGCCGGCCGGCATGGGCAAGGCTGAGCAAATCCGGGCCTGTACCGTCCGGCGCGAGGTGAAGCTAGAGGCGGTGAAGGCAGACGATATCATCGCGCGCACGTCGGGCGGCTATGCGACCTATGCCACTACGCCCGACACGCGCTCTTTCCTGCTGGGATCGCCACGCGACGACAGCCTGAGCGGCGGAAGCTGCCGCATCCATGATTTCCGCATGACGCTCGATGTCGGCGATCCCGACCGCCTCGTCTCCGCCCGGCTCTCGCAATATCTGTTCGACGACTGGATTCAGGTGCGCGTCGATGGCGCGCTGGTGCTCGCCGATCCGGGGGGCTGGACAGGCGCCGGACTGCCGCCGGGCAAATGCGAGCGCAAGAAAACCTGGTACGGCTATCCCAACCTCGACCTGAAACCCTTTCTGACCAAAGGCACCCACGAGATCTGGGTCCGGGTCGCGGTCGGCGGCGAAGGCGAAGTATCCGCGCGGATCGACGCCACGCTCGATCTCTCCTGCAACCCGACCGAGAAGCTTGTCGATCTGTGCGCGGGCTATGCCGCCGACGCCAATTGCCAGCTTCACGACGAGACCGTCGATGGCGTCCAGACCTTCCGCAACGGGGTCGGCACGGGGCTGACCCCACTGCCGCAGACCCGCCTGTTCGAGAGCGGCGCTTGCTCGCTGAGCCTCGTTCGCCCCTGGTTCGACCGCGACCGGCGCTATCGCTGCACGATCGACACCGGCGTGCTGCCGCAGCCTGATCTGAGCCGCGGCGCCTATATCATCGACCATTCGACCGAGACCCTGCTGGCCGACCGGGTGAAGACCAGCGACGGCGACTATTCCACCTCGTCCCGCGCTTTCACACTTCCTGATCGCGGGTCCGTTCCTGCCTGCGAGCCGATCTGCAAGACGCGCGCGCCCAAACCGAACACCGGGGTAGCGCCCGATGGCGTGGTCGGATCGCGGCAGAACACGCCGTCCGGTTGGGACACTTTCTATCACGCCTGCAAGATCGACGGCGCCGGCGCTGGATCCTGCCCGGTCGGCGACGGCGAGGAGCTGGTGTCCGACTGTGGCTGCCTCGACGATTTTCCCGAAGCGATCGTCATGATGCAGACCGTTCGGCTTGGCGGCGCGGACATGATCTGCACCTCGGAGTCCCGTTGATGCGCCGAACCTTGCTCCCCCTGATAGCCGGGCTCTGGGCGGCCCTCACAATGGTGGTCCCTGGGGCGCCTGCTCTCGCGCAGGCCACGCAGATTTGCGCCGCCGATCTCAATGGCAATGGCGATGCCGACGATCCCGGCGAGACCGCGGCGTGCGAGATCACCCCGCTCGGGCAATTTCAATGCCCGCTGCAGAAGGTGTCGTGCGTCCAGCAGCAGGACGGCGCCTATAGCTGTCCGCTCGGGGAGCAGTTCGCCTGCCTGCCGCAGGATGGTGGCCCCGCCTGCTCACCCAACCAGTGCGCCGACCTCGCGGTGACGCCGATCGAGGATGAACCGGTCCCCGACGACCCCGGTGTTCCGGCGGACGGCGAAGTGGACGCTGACGGTGCGTGTCTCGGCAATATCGAGATCTTCTCGGGCCGCGCCGCGCGCTGCCGTCCGGCGGGCCTGCGGACCACCTTCTCCAATTGCTGCAAGGACAAGGGCAAGATCGTGAAAGACGGCATGGGCGGCTCGATCTCCTCGGTCGGCACCAAGGTCGCCGTCGCCAAGGGCGTGTTCACCGGCATGAAGGCGGCCTATGGCGCGTTCAAGGCGGGCGCCACCGCGAGCCAGGCCGCCAGCGCGGGCGCCAATGCCATTGTCGTCGGGATCGACCCAACCTCGATCGCGATCAGCCTCGCCATCAACTTCATGATGGATTTCCTGCTGTCGGGCTGTGACAGCCAAGACATGGAAGTGGGCATGCTGCGCGGTTCGGGCATGTGCCACGAGGTCGGCAGCTATTGCTCCTCGAAGATCCTCGGCATCTGCGTCCAGAAGGCGCGCGGCCATTGCTGCTTCAACACCAAGCTCGGCCGCATCATCCAGGAACAGGGCCGTCCGCAGCTCAAGAGCTTCAACAACCTTGGCTGGGGCACGCCCAAGCAGCCCTATTGCCGGGGGTTCACGCCCGAAGAGTTCCAGGCGCTGGATTTCTCCAAAATGGACCTTTCCGAATATTATTCGGAAGTCGAGGCCCGTGCTCAGGCCGACATCCAGATCGACATGAAGGACAAGATCGATGCCTATATGCGGGTTATCGAAAAGTAGCGCGCGCCCGCTGCTCGGCGCGGCAGCGCTGATGCTCGGCTCCGCCGCCGCACTCGCGCAAGACAGCGCTCCGGCCACCGATGCGCGCAGCCGCGCGGCAGAGCATGGCGCCGAGGCGATGGACCGGGTGAAGGATGCCGCCGCGGCCCGGCAAAAGGATGCCGGCGCCAAGGGGCCGGCGTCGCTGCCGACACCGTCAGAAGAAATCCGCCGCCGTGCGTTCGACGGTCTGCGTGGCCGTGTCCAAGAAACGGAGATGGATGCGCGTGCCCGCGCCGCGCTCGACCAGGGCAAAGACGCAATGGCGGCCGAGCGCGAGGCGATGGCGCGGCGGCTCGGCCGGGCGCTGGGATTGGAAGCGCCCGACATGGACGCAGTCGCCGGGATCACGAAGCCGGTATCAGCGCAAGGCTGGGTGCCGGTGCTGTTCGTGTCTTCCTCGATGCCGGTGACGACGCTGCGGACCTATGCGGCCCAGCTCGAGAAGGCGCGCGGCATTCTCGCCTTTCGCGGCATGCGCGGTGGTCTCACCAGGGTCGCACCGATGGCGAAGCTGTCGGCCGAGATTTTGCGGCTCGATCCGGGCTGCGAAGGTCCGGCCTGCGCCATGCGCGACGTGCAGCTCATCGTCGATCCGCTGATCTTTCGCCAGCATGGTGTAGCGCGGGTGCCCGCGCTCGCGATGGTGCCGGGCGATCCGGCGCTCCCCTATTGCGAGCGGGAGGATGACAGCCCGCGTGCCGCCCACATCGTCTATGGCGACGCGGCGCTTTCCGGCTTGCTCGAAGAATATGCCCGCCTCGGCGGCAAGAAGGAGGTGCGCGATGCTCAGGCTCGCCTACAGGGCCGCTAAATATAGCTGGGTCGAATTGAAGATGCTGCCGATTCGGGCGGCGGTCGCGCTCGGCAGCGCTGGGCTCGGGCAGCCGCCGCGCCCCGGGCAGCTCTGGAAAGCCTTCGGGATCGTACTGCCGGTCGGCCTCATCACATATTGGGCCATCCCGCAGGCGACGATCGTGATGAGCCCTTCGGTCAACGCCTATCTGATCCGCAAAGCGTCAGGGCCGATCGTACGCGGCGATCTCGTCTCGTTCACGCTCTCCCACCCGCTCGCCGGTCCCAAGCCGGTGACCGTCACAAAATATGCGCTGTGTCTGCCCGGCGACCGCATCTCGATGATCGAGAAACCCTCGATGACGCCGGGCGAATGGGATGGCTGGTATTACTGCGAAGGCCGCCTTCTCGGCGTCAGCAAGCCCTATGGTCACAATGGCCAGAAGCTCGATCATTGGCAGCCGGACAATGGGTTGATCCCTCCCGGCACCATCTATGTCGGCTCTTCCCATGCCAGCGGGTTCGACAGCCGCTATTATGGTCCCGTCGAGATCGATCGCCTCCGTCGCATGGCGAAGCTGCTGTGATCGCGCGCTTCATCATCGGCGCCGTGCTGCTGCTCGGTCCGGGCGTTGCACTGGCGCAGGGCGAGGCGCGAACCGGCTATTGGTGGTATCAGGCGCCGCCCAAGCCCGCCGAAGAGCCCGATGATCCCGACGCGCTGGTGAAGCCTGCCATTCCTCCGATGGCGGAACTAGCGACCTGGACGCCGCCGAAGATCCGCAAGCTGATCGAGCAGCAGCGCGATTATGCCGCGACGGTGCTGACGGTCGATGCAGTCGCGGACTTCTGGCGTTTGCAGGATTTCGCGCGGCGAAAAGCCCGTGCCTTTGCCGGTGTCACCCAGATTGCGATGCTCCAGAATCCCGAACTCAACGCCAAATCCGCCAACCCCATGGTCGGCGAGGCGCGCGATCAGCTCTCGGCGCAGAAGGATCAGGTCCGGCGCCAATATCTGCGCGGCCGCGCGGGCGAATATGCGCTGGTCATGTTCTCGCGTTCGACCTGCGGTTACTGCCGCGTGCAATGGCCGATCGTCCAGCGCTTCCAGGAGGAAATGGGCTGGCAGGTCACGTTGATGGACATCGACCGCAGGCCCGAACTGGCGCAGCGCTTCGGGGTCGAGGTGACGCCGACCACCATGGTGATCCGCCGCGGTAGCCAGCAGCGCATGGTCATCGCCAGCGGGGTCGAAGCTTACCCGAACCTGATCCAGATGGCCTACCAGGCGGTACGATTGCTTGCGGGTGATATCAGGCCAGAGCAGTTCATGACCGGCGCCGGCGAAGAGGATGGCTTCTTCGACGCGCTGGCCAATGGCCCGGTATCGGCCACCGATCCGCGCGTGCTGGGCGGTGATCTCGTCGGCGCCAGCCTGGAGCCGCAGCGGTGAGAGGCCGGGTCGCCCTTGCGCTCATCGCGGTCATGGGTCTGGCGCCTACCACTTCGGCGCAGCCCGTCACCCGCGAACAAGCGATGCGCGCGGCGATCCATCCCGTCGCCACCGAGGCCGCAATGCGGGAGTGGCTTGGCCGGGTGCCGGTGACACGCGACTGGCCGCCGGATTTCGCCGAGACGATGAAGGGTCATGCGCCCGCCTATCTGGTCGAGATGAGCACCGCGCCCGGCTGCATTCCCTGCGCCGATCTCTGGACGAAGCTCGGTGGCCTCGGCCGCCGCTATGGCTGGCAGGTCCGCACAATCGGTAGCCAGGAAGCGATGCTGCGATCGGGGCGTCTGGGCCTGCCCTGGGTCGGCCACCCGGTCGCATGGGTGCGCCCCGTCTCCGATCCGAACCGGATCATTCCGGTCGCGATCGGCACCGACCACGCGCCCAATGTGGCGCGCAATCTCTATCTCGCCGCCAAGATGCTGACCGGGGTGAAGCCCTCTGTCGGCGTGCGCGGCATGTCCAAATTCACCGGGATCGTGGGCATACCCGCGCGCCCGACGCCCAACCAGCGAGGCAACTGAGCATGGCGGGCCAGTTCTTCGCATATTTTCGAAAAGGAAGCCCGCCATGGCGAACCTCTCCACGCGCCTGACCCTGCTCGCCAGCACCATCGCGATCGCTGCCACCGCATCGCCCGCCTCCGCGCAAAGCTGGGCGGAAAGCTGGTTCGACAATGTGACCTATACCAGCCCCGGTTCCTTCGAGGACCAGACCCGCGGCTATGTGACCGCGGGCGGCATGTCGGGCCGGGTAGATGTCCATAACGATTATCTGATGAGCGTGACGCTGCCCAAGGTCCGCGCCGGTTGCGGCGGCATCGATATGTTCCTGGGCGGCATGAGCTTCCTCGATCCCGACTATCTGGTCCAGAAGCTGGAGAGCATCCTGCAAGCCGCGCCCGCCGTGGCGTTCCAGTATCTGCTCGAAACGCTCGACGAGAAGATGGGCAACATCATCTCGAAGATGGAGGCGGCCACCAACTTCCTGAACTCGATCCAGGTCAACGATTGCCGGCTCGCCAACCGCATGGTCCAGATTGCGAAGGGCGACGACAATATGTCGGGCATCATCGAGGAGATGACCGGCTACAAGTCGGTGCGCGAGGGCTTCTCGAAAAGCTATCAGCACAGCCGCGAGAAGATCCAGGCGAACCAGGGCAATCCGACCGAGGATCTGCGCGATGCGCTGGAGAACTGCCCGGCCGAGGTCACCGAGATCTTCAAGACCGGCTCGCTGCTCGCCCATGCCGCCGCGCGGGTCGGTGCATCGGACTGGGCCGGCGTCATGCGCGCCCGGGTCGGCGACGTCTATATGCGCTGGGACCCGGCCGACAAGGTGCCGCTGTTCACCGCGATTCCCGCCTGCGCGCGGCAGGATACCGAAAGCGTCGACGATTTCCTGACCGGCAAGGTGCAGAAGCGCGCGATCGCCGTGCCGCCGACCGGCGCCGATTGCTCCGTCGATGGCACCGGCAAGGGCGCGCTGGTGCTTGCACGCGGCCGGATGGACTCGATTGCGCTGAAGATCCGCACCCGCTCGGCGCTGACGGTCGAGGAAAAGCAGTTCGTCGCCAATGTCCGGACGCTGCCGGTCTACCGCCTGCTCGAATGGGGCGTCCGGCAGGGCGTGGTCGACAGCGTGATCGGCGATACCGACGAGCTGGTGGCGCTGACGCTCGCCTATCAGATGCTCAATGATCTGACGCGCAGCATCGATTTTGCCGTGTCCAACGCCGAGCGCGGCGTGACCGCCGCCGGCGCTGGCGATGCCGGAAACGCCAAGGTCTGCCAGACCCGCATCCTCAACAAGGGGATCGAGCAGCTCAGTGGCCTGCGCGACGAGGTGCTGCGCCAGCGGGCGCAGATGCGGCAATCCTATATGGCGGCGCTCAGCCAGGCGAACCTGTCGGCCAACTATGCCGGCGTCGTCCGCCAGCGCGACCGCGACGCGCGGGACGCCGCCGGCGCTGCCGCCAATCGCAACCGCTGATCGGAGCGCGTTCCCATGAAAGCCCTGCTGCGCGCCGCTTCGGTCCTTCTCGCCCTCTCCGCCGCCACACCCGCGCTCGCGATCGACACAAGCTTCCACACCTATGATGGCTTTGCCGAAACGGTCGATGCCTTCCGGCTCGTATCGATGATCTTCGGCGATCCCCGCTACGAGACGCTGGTGCTGATCGTCGCGGTGGTCGGCATCGCACTCGGGGTGCTGCTCGCCAGCGTGCGCGGTCAAGGCATGGGCCTCGTCGCCTTCGGGTTCCAGATGCTGATCGGTGTAGGCCTGTTCGTTGGCCTGGTTGCCACGACCGGCACGGTCCATGTCTATGACCGCGTCCGCAACGCCTATCAGCCGGTTGGCGACGTGCCCAATCTCATCGTGCTCGTCGCGGGTGTCACCAACATGATGGAGCGCGCGCTCGCCGAAGTGATCGACGACAATACGACCGATCCCAATGCCAAGCTGGAGTTCGGCGCGGGCGGTCACTCGTTCGACCTGTTCCTGAATGCGGCTGCTCCGCGTGGACCGATGACCGATGTGTTCCTGGATTCCACGATCAAGGATTATGTCCGGCAATGCTACCCGGTAGCGCGCGTGTCACCGGCCTACGGCGTCGATGACGACCAGCTCTTCCGCACGGCGACCGATCTTCCCGCGGCCTTCGCCGCGATGGCGGGACCTTCGACCTTCAGCACCGTGTTCAGCGCCACGGACAAGGCCGGCACCACGGTAAGTTGCAACGAGGCCTGGGAGCATATCTCGACGCGGCTGTCCGAACCGGCCCTGTTCGACACTTATGTCGCGCAGGTCTGCACCCGCACCGGCTATGACATCTCCAACGCCGCCCAGCTCCAGCGTTGCCGCTCGAATATCGGTGAGATGGGCCAGATGATGATGGACACGCCGCTCTCCCTTCAGCAGTTCCTCACCAACGTGATGCTCGGCAACACAGTGGGCGACGTGCTGTTCGAGGACAGCCCCGCGACAGCGGCACGGGTGATGGCCAATCGTGCAGTCATCTCCAGCGGACTCGCCACCATGTCGACCGCCAACGAATGGATGCCAACGATCCGGGCGACGGTCTTCGGCATCATGCTGTTCATGATGCCGGTGGCGCTGCTGTTCATCCTGACGCCCATCAACCTGCGCGTCGCCAGCTTCGCGCTCGGCCTGTTCGTGTTCGTGGCGATGTGGGGCGTGATCGATGCCGGCATCTACCAGCTCACACTCGGGCGGGCGACCGACGTGCTGGCCGAGATGCGCTCGAACAATGTCGCGGCCAATGCCTGGATGCTCGCGCCCTCGGCGGCGATGAAGGCGCTCGCCATCTTCGGGAGCTTTCGCACGGCGGCGGCGGGGCTTGCCGGAGCCTTCGTGTTCACGGTCTTCCGCTTCTCGGGCAATGTGTTCTCCTCGTTCACCAGCGGCGCGCTCGGCGTCCAAGGGCAAGGCACTGCTGCCGCGGCTCCGCTCGCCACGCGCGAGGGCTATGCCGGCGCGCTCGAAGCGCAGGCTTCGGCTTCGGGCACGATGGCGCGCGCCGGTGCGTCGTCGACCTTCGGGGACTTCGGGGAACGCTCGACCTTCGGCGCCAACCGGTCTTTCGGCGCCGCGAGCCGTGTCATCGGGGAACATGGCGGCGGTGCGAGCGGAACGGCGGCCTTTGGCCTTGGCGGCCTCGATGCAGCCCGCGAGATGGGCGGGCTCTCGCCTGCGCTCACCGGACGCAGCCTGTCCGATCCCGCGACCATCCGCGCCGTGCGCGACAATGCCACAACGAGCGCGATCCACAATTTCGCGGAAAAGGATGCGCTTCGCGCGCTTGGCACCGGCTATTTCGGTGAGGGTCAGTCCGGCGAACGTGCTTTCGCCGCCTTCGCGCAGAAGATGGTGCAGTGGCGCGCCTTTGGCGACCAACGCGCCTATGAGATGATGCACTCGGGCGCGCAGCGGCATTTCGAGCGCAATGGCTATGACCCGAAGGATGCTGCGCTCAAGGCGTCCACCGTCATCGGCCAGGCGTCGGCCGATCCGACCTTCGCCAAGCTGATCGCCAATAGCTATGAGCAGGAACAGATGCTGCGCAATGATCTGACCGGCGCGCAGGTCCAGGTCGGTGCGATGGAAGGCCGGCGGGATTTCGCGGGCGACAATGTCGCCGGGATCGAACGCCGCAACGTCGCGACCGAACAGGCACACCGGACCGGCGGCAATGAAGGCCAACGCAATGCCGCGGCGATGCTCGGTCTTCCGGTGCAGGAGATGTCGCGGCGAACCTCGTTCATCAATAGCCTGTCCGGCGAGGCCCGCTCGACAGCCATCTCGCAACTCTCCCGCGCCACCGGTCGCAACGAAGCGCAGGTTCTCCGGGCGCTCGAAACCTACAATGCCGCCGTGCAGGTCGGCACCGCCGATGGCGCGACCGCCGAGGCCGGACGTGAGGGCACCAATGTCTATGGGCGCACGCGCGATGCGGCCGGCTATGACTTTGCGGAGCGGTCGGGCAAGCTCGACGCGCAACGTGAGGTTGGCCATGACGGCACCCGTTCGGCCGCGCGGATTGGCGAACAGCGCCGTCAGGCTGACAACGCCGGCTTTGCCGAAGGCGCGGCGGCGGCCGGCATGTCCGTGCGGGAGGCGGCGCGGCTCGACAGCTTCATCCGCACGCTGAGTCAGGGTGTCGGCAATCAGACCGACATGGCCGAAGGCGGCGCCGCCGGCATCGCGGATCGCGCGCGCAATGAACGTCTGACCCGGATCGTCGAGAATGAGCGGCTCACCCGCATGCAGGGCCTCCTGGCAGAACACGGCGTCACCATGTCCAAGCGCGAGATCGCGATGGTGCAGAATGGCGATCTCAGCCTCAATCTGACCCCGGAGACGGCCGCGCAAATGTGGCGTGGTGGCCTCATCAACGAGAGCCAGCTCGGCGCAATCGCCAATGGCGGGCGCGCCCGGTTCAGCTTTGCCGAGAATGACGTTCTGGTCTCCAGTTCGGTCGGGTTCCAGCAGTCTGGCCGCAGCGACACCAGCACCCGGTTCGAGGCGGGCAAGCAGGCCGGCCCCGATACGATCGAGCACTTTATGGGCGGCGGCGCGGAGGGCCAGGCCATGATGCAGAACTGGCTGCGCGGCGGGTTCGAGATGGACCGGAACGGTAACTGGCGTCTGAAACCGCAGGTCGCCGATACGCTCCAGCGTGACGTGCAATCGATCATGGCGCAGACCGGGTGGCAGCGCTCGCTCTCCCGGTCCGCGCAGGATCAGGTCACAATGGGCACCAGCGTCGGTCTCGACATCGGCGGCTCGGTCAATACCTCCGAATCAGAGGCGTCGGGAGGGATGGGTCAGCGCGGCCAGGCGGGCCGTGGGGATCAATCGCCTCGTAAGGCTCGCTCGACGACGGGTCGGACTGGAGCGCAGCTTGGATTTAACAGCCGTGACGTCGGCATCACGAGCGAGACCGCGCAGTCAAATCTCGACATCGTCAACCACGATGTTCGAAATGCGATTGCGGCAGCAGAAAGGGCAGCGGCACGATCCTCACGTCCAGAAGAAGCTTTCTCGCGTGAACTGTCCAATCGCGTTCTCGGTGCGGAAGGCCTGCGCAACCGCTATATTGGCGACGCCGATTCCGGTCGCGAAACATTTGACATTACTGGGCCGCTGACATCGATCGAACAATCGTCAGTGCTGAAATCAGGCCGGTTTTCAACCGATATCGACGGGAGCCCTGGCGACGGCGATAGCAGCTTCAAGAAACGCTGACGCGTCCCCCATTGTTCGGGCTGATAGCATTCCCGACGTAAATCGCGCCCGACCGAGGATCATAAATGTCGGTCGTCGCGTTCAAATCCTCGAACGCGCGAAGATACTCTTCCTCGGCCGCCGCGATATCGGCGCCATCGGCCGACATACCGGTCCCCGTTGCGACAAACCCATCAACCCAGTGCCGGGCAAAACCCACGCCCAGAACAAGCAAAGCGGTCAACGGAAAGAACAGGACGTTGAGGAAACCCGCCGCCGCGCTGTCGTAGAAGCGCTCCAGCGGCTCATTTGCGCTCGCTGCCGCCATCCCGATCCACCAGACCGGAATGGCGCTCCACCAGAGCTTGGCATACCAGGGACGCCACAGCCATTCGGCTGCCGAAGAGCGTGAAGTAACTGGGGCTGCTTCGCTCAAATGCCGGGCATAACGGGAGAGCATCAGGACTGTCCTTTCGAGGGAAAGGATAGCGCAAATCAGACAGAAACTACAGAGAATCCCGATAGATGCGGCGCTCTCGTTAAGGAATTTCTAGATGACATACAGTAAGGTCCACTCCGCGACCTGATGGCCACACGGCGCAGTGATGGCTACCCGATGATCTCGCGCTCCAGCCATTTGAGGAAATCGCCGCTCGCCCAGTTCTCAGACTTGATAACATAGACGGACGTATCGTTATCGGCAGCGTCATCGCCGGCGGCGCCCTCGGCCCGGACAGCGAGCAGCAATTCCCGGACGACGACGTCACCCCGGCCGATCGCGACATGAATGTCGTGCCCCGCTATCGACGAGGTGACAGGTAGGACACGCGTGATCGTGCAGTCCAGGCCATGCACATCGAGGGCGACCTGAAGACCGATCAGGCCCTCGAATAGATCCCGCTCCAGATCCGAGAATACTGGCACGAACCGGCGACCGCTGAGGATGGGCTGGGCAAAGCCGCACACCGCTTCAGCCGTACGGTCCCGCAACAGCCGACAGGACACGAGAACCAGATAGGGTCCACCGATCCCCGCCGGCACAGCAATGTCCTCGGCGACACGAAGCGGCATGCGCTTTGGTCCGTACGCCAGGGGAGACCGAACACTGTTGGCATAGACGGCCAGGAAACCCGGAAGATGCTTGCCCCGTCCTTCGGCCGTCGCCCGGAGACGTTCGGCCACGGTCCCGCGCCGATAGTCGCCGGCATGATCCCAGAGATGATCCGCCAGCAAAACGCCGGGCGCCAGCTCGAACGATCGTGCCGCGGCCATCACATCCCCGAACGCATCGGCTGGCGAAGGGTCAGGCATCACCGCGACCGGCTCGATCACATTGCTCCCGGCCGCATCCAACAGAGCGTGCAGCATCTCGCGGAGATCCGCGCGAAGCATCCCGGCAGGATCGCGCCGCAGCAATATTGGCGCAGGCTCGAGCACGCGCACCGCCTTTCAACAGAATGATTCACGCCATCCAGGCATTTCCTCATTACATCGAGCATGCGGTCTGGTCATCGACTGTCACTTCTGCCGTGCTGGGAGAAGGCGGCGGCCCCGAACTGCCTGCGCATGTGATTTGCCACCTTTGCCGCATAGGCGCGCTGCCGCCAGCCCGCTGGACTGTGATAGACGCCGACGGCCTTCCAATAGTCGCCGGTCGCCTGCAAGCCCGACAGGAATATCCAGCGCGCCGCTTCGGCATTGAAACACGCATCATAGCGCAGCCAGTGCCGGACCTGATGTTCGGGGCGTTCGACCAAGCGGGCAATGCGGGGCACCCACCAGCTGTTGATCTGAAGCGGCCCGAGATCGTGCGTGCCGTTGGTGTTGGCAATTTCCGCTCCGAGCCATCCGGCCTCCTGTCTGCGCAGGCCCCACAGGGTTTTCTCAAGCCAGGCGCGGCCCTGGGCTGCCTGACGAATGCAGCGGCCGATCTCGTTTTCCGCGGCGGCCGACCCTTTGGCGGACGCGATCGCCGGGGTGAAGGCGAGAAGGCACGCCAGCGCCCCGGCGACAACCGCGCGGGCTCTCATCTCGCCCTCCCATCGTTCGGATGCGCGTTCGGGGGCAACAAACGCGGCAACCGCGCGGCAGGCAACTGAAAGGGCCCACCGGTCAGCAAGGCAAGGAACGTCTTGCCCGAAATGATCTCGACGCAGGTTATGCCGGCCAGCGCGTCTCGGCTTGCCCCGCCCGTCCGGCCCGTATGGATGAAGAAGCCGCGACGGCCGCGCGAGGAACAGAGCGCGACGAAGGCGCCGACATGCTCTGGCCGTATCGTCTCCCGGTAGCGCTTGGCCTGGATCAGGAACCGCTCGCCATTGACGACGACTTCGCCGTCGACGCCGCCATCACCCGTGTAGCGGCGATTGCGGATGACCCGGTGCCCGCGATGCTCGAAGGCTTCAAGCAGCAGTTCCTCGAACGCCAGGGGATCCATTGCCCTCAATCGGGCATAGATCAAGGTGGCGGGCTGGTCCCGGTCGGGTCCGTGCAGCTGCCGGCACATGGTTCGGGCCTGCCGGCGTCGCCAGCGGTGACGGATCGGGGTGCGAAAGTGCCGGACCAGGAAAGCGATCAGGCACAAGCAGGTGATCGCTATCATCACGAAGGTCATAGTCTCTCCTATCGGTCGTGCCCGCCGTCACGACCGCTGTGGTCATGCGAAGGCTGTGGCTGGTGGACGGGTTCGGCGGGTGCTTCGCGGCTCGGCCGGTCGGCCTCTGCGTTCCGGTCGCGCGCAATCGTTGAGCGTAGGAAGCGCTCGATCGACATCACGCTGTCGAGTGCGCGGCCTGCTAGAAGCTCGCCGACACCCCGCGGTTCGCGTTCGCTTTTCTTTTCGTGATCGCGATTGGGTTCGAGCTTTCGAGCCTCGCGCTCCCGCGCGTTGTCCTCACGGGATATGTCGAGCCGGTCCTTGTGCCGTTCCCCTCGAAAACGGTGACTGTCGCGTTGCAGGCGGCCGAGCCCCTCGGTGGTCGAGGATTTCTCCCCCGAATGGGATGTAAGTTTCTCGGCCAGCCGGGACGCATTTTCGGTCCAGAGCTTCACAGCATAGCGAGCGCGGGTGATCGCGGTGTAGAAATTCTGCCCATTGACCAGCCCGGATTCGACCGGCGCCAGCACATAGACATTGGGGTAGGTCTTCGACTGCGCCGAATAGACCGTCTCGGAATAGCCGTGATCCCAGGTCTTGTATTTTCCTAGATCGACGGTCTGCTCGCGTTGCCCCCGGTCCCAGCGGATTGTCGCCTGCGCGCCTTCAAGGGCAACGACGGTGCCACGTTCAGCATTCTTGACGCCGAGGCCGTTGCTGACGAGCCGCCACTGGATGCGGTCGCCCTGCGAGAGGTTCCGGTCCTCCGCCATGAACACGTTGATGTGCCCCGGCTTGCCAAGGCGCGGGTTCCAGGCGATCGTGCGGCCGTTCTGGTCGACAAGACGAACAGTCTGGCGTCCGTTGCCGTCCCGGCCGATGCCAGCGACCCGGTATTCCGTGTCGCGGGCAATCCCGAGACCTGCATTGTCGCGCGCGAACATCACGACCTGACCGGCGGAGTAGAAGCGCGCGAACTGCTTCTCCTGATCGGTCATCCCGGCCGGCGTGAGCACCTGGAGCCGGGCTTCCTCGGGGGCGACCGCGCCTTCGGATTTGAGGACATCGCGGATCTGGCTGTTGACGATCAGCCGCGTCGCATTGTCGAGCACGAGGATATTGGTTTTCTCCCGCTCAGCGGTCTTGAGCTCAGTCCATGTGCTGACGAGATTCCTGGCCAGTTCTTCGCCCGACATGCCGCCGGTGACACGCTCCAGTGCCGCAATCGAACCGGCATAGTTGCCCGCTCGTGCAAGCCGTGTCGCCGTTTTGATCGCCGTGGTGTCCTGCCGCAGCGATTCCGTGAGGTGGCTCGTCGGCATGCCCAGCTTCTGAAGAAGCCAGAACGGCTTGCCCTGCTCGATCGCACCGGTCTGCTCGACGTCACCGATAAGGATCAACCGGGCGCCTGTGCGGCGGCTGATATCCAGCAGGCGCAGCGCCTGCCGGTTGCCGAGTTGCCCGGCTTCGTCGAGCACGAGTATATGCCTGTCGGTGATGTCGCGGCCGCCATTTGCGAGCAGTGAGGCGACGGTCCGGGATTCGATGTTAGCGGATTGACCGAGGCCGGCGGCTGCCGACGATGTGGGCGCGAGTGCTATGATCGGCCTGAACTCGGGATCGACCGCCTTCACCATCGCGCCGACCAGCGTCGATTTGCCCGCACCCCCCACGCCCTGGATCGCCACGAGCCGATCGGTCCCCGTGGCGATAGCAAGCAACGCCGTCGTCTGGTCCCGGGTCAGCCCCGCTGCCTGCGCTTCTTCGCGCAGGCGCCCGGGCGAGGCTGGCGACAAGGCATCGTCCATTGCAAGGGACAGATGCTCGGACAGGGCAAGTTCGAGCCTGACCGACCGCAGGCTGGCGCGCCCCCTGATCAGGAGCCTGTCGCCGGTCTGCCTGTTGGTGCGGAAGATTTTGCCCGCCACCTCATGCTTCTCCATGAGGGATCTGACCTCATCCAGCCGAACCTCGCCCACATGCGAGGCGAGCGCCGACCGGACGATGCGGCCGACATTGTTGACGGCTTCATGGGTGTCCGACTGGCGGATGCCGAACGATGTGGCGCGTGCAGCGAGGCGAGGATCGTCCTTCTCGCGCTTGCCCTCTCTGCCCGCCGCCTCGTGCGCGACCCTGTCGATCTTCTCCTGGTAGGGTTTCGCGCGTTCATTCCAGCGGGCGTGGAGGTCGCCGAGACCAATCGACACCTTCGCCCGCCGGGTGGCGTAGAAAGACCGGGTGCGCTGCGCCTGACCCTTATGCCCATGTTCCTGGGCATGCGCCTCGATCTGTTCAGCGCGCTGCGAATATGTACGGATGAGATCTTGGGGTAGCCCCCTGATCTCGAACAGGCCGGAGCGCGGGTCGAAGTCGATCTCATAGCCAATCTCGCGAAGGTCGTGGGCGAGTTCGTTGCGATAGACCTGGCCCGCGACCATCTGCTCGACGAACATCGCCCTGGTTTCGAGGCTAGCCATGGCGCGGTCCGGGCCATGGTTCGTCATGTTGAGGACGACGACATGGGTGTGCAGATGGGGGTCGAGTTCGCGGCTGCTGTGCTCGGTGAAGCGGGCGAACAGAAGCCGGCCCGTGGTTTCGTGGGCGACCTCCTTGTTTACCCGCCGCCGCAGTTCGGCATGTTCTTCCAGATAGGAAATCGCCTTGCCGACGGCGCGCTCGTGCGACGCGATGATCCGCTCGTCGCCATGGACCAGCGCCATGATCGATACCGATTTCGGGGCGTTGACCGCAAAGTCCCAGCCCGGGTGATGCTGGATACCATCCTTGCGGCGACGGCCGAGTTGCTGGTCGCCCACCTTGCCGGCAAGCAGTTCCTCGAATTTAGCAGGGTCGACCTTGCCTTCGAGACCGAGATCGGGCGCGAGCTTTCCGCCCCACTCGCTATGCTCGTCACCACCCTTCGTATAATAGTCGCCAACCGTATAGTAGCGGCCGATATTCGCGGGCGTGCCCTTCAGGCGCCGGGGATGGATCATGCCGGTTTCGCCGGATCACGGGGACCGCTGGCGCGGGCATGGGCGTCGAGCGGCACATTCATTCGACCGCGCGCCGCTCCCAGGAAGGGCACGGGCGCGCTGGCTTCGACCGGGGTATCGGAGCCATCACCCCCGGACGGCGCATCGCTTTCTTCCGGCTCGAAAGGATCGGGGATCGCCAGCGGCTCGGGCGCGGCCGGTTCCGGTTGTGGATTGCCGGGCTCGAACAGGTCGGGCTGACCGGCAGGCCGTGGCTTCCCAGGTGGCGGCGGGGTAGCCGCACCCGACTGCGCTGCGGCCCGGGCATGGGCGGCGGCGCGCACATGGGTGATGATGTCCTTGCCCGCCGGGAGCCGTTTCGGGGGATCGGTCCGCTCGATGAACGCGGCGCACAATGTCCGGATGTCGTTGAACGTGTCGGAGAAACGCAGGACCGGCAGATTGCGGCCGAAGCGGAGAAAGCCGGAGAAGTTCGGGAGGTTGGTGACCTCCGTGTCCATCACCAGCGGGCGGGTCACCTGCATGCGCGAGAGGTTCACCCCGTCGCGCATGTCGTTCACCCCGTAAGACATGCCTTCGTTGGCTTCGACTTGCTCGACGCGGCCGAGATTCTTGGAGACATGTTCCGCCGTGTCGGTGTCGTTCGCGCGGAGCGCCACCCAGGTCGAACAGTAGCCGGTGATCGCGGCCGCATCCTCCTGGCCGTAGGTGGCCCGCAGCTGCGGATAGGACTGGAACCCCAGGATTCCGCACCCGCCATATTTCCGCGCGCGGGCGAGGAAATCACCGAGTGAGGGAAGCCGCTGGAGGGTCGGCAATTCGTCGATGACGCAATAGAGCCGTCGATTGCGGTCGGGCGTGAGGCTCATGATCGCACTGATCGCGATGTCCAGCCAGACTGTGATCAGGGGGCGAAGCGAAGGAAGCTGGTCCGCCTTCACGGTGATGAACAGCCAGCTATCGTCCTCCTCATTCTCGACCCAATTGCGGATCGAGAAGCCGTCGGTGGTATCGTCGAGATAGGAGAAGCTGCGCATCACCGAAGCAAGCTCAGCCTGGATGCCGGCGCTCGTCCGCTCACCCTCGGCGGATATGAACGCAGCCGCGTCGGTCCCCTTCACGAAGGCGGCGAGATCACCGACCGAGGAACGGATGACTCGCTCGAGCAAGACGGAGATCAGGGTGTGCTTCTGCCGGGCCAGTTTGCGCAGGACGGCGACCAGCGTGCCGCGCGCCGACTTCGACCAGAAGGGATCGCCATGCTTGTCGGGAATGGTCGATTCCGCGATCTGATCGTAGTGATAGTCGCGCGGCACATCGACCCAGGGCGACCAGATGTCGGTACGCTCATCGAGGGGATTGAGCAGGACGTCGTGACCGTGCCGGTAGAACTTCTCGACGAAGCTTCCGGCGGTGTCATAGACGATCGCGCGCTTGCCCTTCTTGCGCATGCCTTCGAGCATCGTCGTGATGAGATTGGTCTTGCCCGTTCCGGGGGCGCCGCAGATGAGGATATGTTCGGGTTCGAAGGCATCGGGCACGTTCACGCCCCCGATCGCGAAGCTGCCCTTCTTCTGCCGCCACAGGGCCCGGCGGAGCTGCATCGCGGTTCCGAACCGGGCGCCCCGGATATATTCATTCGAGCCCAGCCCGCGTCCGGTGCGGGTGAAGTAGAACCAGGCCCAGACAAGCGCGACGATGGCGACGGCGCCAGCGATCGCCGCTCCGTGAATGAGATCGGTTTCGAGCTTCTGGAGGGCCTGCTTTCCGATGCCGGATACGAGAAGATGGTCGGCCGAGGTCCAATATTCTTTCCCCTCCGGCGTGCGGAAGAGAACGGGATCGTTGGTCCCCGGCGCGGCGTCGACCTTGAACGTCGCCTCGACCAGCTTGATGAGCACGAAGCACTGGTATTCGGTCGACTTCTCGAACGCATACCAGACGGTGCCCATCACCCAGATCGCTAGCCCCGCGATCATGGTCTGCATGAACACCTGGGTGGTCATCCTGACATTGTGGACGGTGGCCTGGCCGCCGCGGGTCCAGGAGCCGAGGGTGTCGTTGCGGAAGATGCTCATGGTCGTTCTTCCGGCGCGAGCAGTCCCCGCTCGGCGAGCATTTGCCTCGCATCCGCCATCCCCTGTTCGAGCACCTCGGGGGAGCGTTTGCGAACCGAGGCGGCGACGATCGCCATGGTCTGGATGACGCCCGACAGGATCTCGTCCTGGGTCGTATAGACATAGCCGCGGCGCGGATCGGCCGCCTGTTCGAGCGCGGGGAGGAGAAGTTCGGTGACCGTGATTCCGGCGCTGCGCGCACGCCGGGAAAGACGCGCATGGAGATCGTCGTCGATGCGCAGGCTGAGACTTGCCATAAAAGCTCCGGGGCTGGAGCTTCGGCAGGTCGGTTGTGAAGCACAGGCAGATTAGCGCAGGTGCCTGAAAATCGCAAGAAAATCGGCCCGTATTGCGCGTAATGCAGGGAAACCGCCCGCAAATCAGGGGATTAGCCCCGCCCCGAACTAGACGATATTAGGCGTAATGCACGAAACCGCGCCGCCGCATTACGCGCATTACATATCAACTTGCTGTATTTGCAGGGTAATATCTCCGCAGCACCCGTGCGTAGGGTGCATTACAAACGCCTGAGGGCGTGCGTCCACCTGCCCGCAGCGACTCCGGCGCTGTGCCGTCCGATAATCGTTGCCGGTGGCGTCCTTGCGCTGGGCGTGCTGTGGGAAGATTGCGGCCGAGGCATGCTCGTGCGACAAGGCCGGAAGGCGGACGGATCAGCAACGATAGAAGGAAAGCTGGTCATGCCGAAAATGTCCGATCGTGAGAAGCTGGCCGATCTGGCGGCGAAAAGCCGCAAGATCGCGGAAGAGATCGAGGCGACGCGCCAAAGGATGCGCGAGCGCTACAGTGCGATTGTCACCGCGCTGCCGGTTGAAACCTATTCGGAGCGCGAGTTTCGGGAGGCGATGGGCCTTCTGGTGAAACTCGATGCGAGTACCGCGATTGCCGCCCTGAAGACAGCCGCGCCTCGCCCTTGATTGGGGGCGCTGCTGGTGTCGTCTTCGTCCCCGTTTCGGGGAAGCCTCCGCCTCCCGCGCCTGTCCGATCCGGGGACGCAATCGCCGCCGCGCCGCCAGGCGCGGCGGCGGCGGCAAGCACAAAAAATGGCCGATGCGGCGCGCGGGCTGCATCGGCCTTTTTTGACGTTAGGATAAAAAGGGCGGCGCTGGTCGAGCCAGCGCCGCGCGCTTGGGTTATCTACCTATACGGCGCGCCTTCTTGGGCGCTCCGGTGTCGGCGGCTTGGTCTGCCCGCATGAAAATATGCGTCGGGACGCGCCGCCCGTTCTCCGGGTTGAACAGTTCATAGAGGTTGGCTTGAATGCCCGATCCTTCGCAAAGGACGGCCTCAACCGGCATAAGGTTATTGACCTGTCGGTTACGGTCGAAAGCCCGCTTCATCGCCTTTCCGCGACCGTAGAGGGTGAAGGCGATGCAGGGGACACATTCCTTTGCCGCCCAAGATGCCGCGATGGCGTCAACGCCTTGGCTCTGACCGGTGGTGACAAGCACCATGCCGGGAATACGGGCCTTGATAAGCGCCAGCCGGTCCCAGATGATTCCCCAGTCGTGCCAATCGACCGGCCCGGAAACGACGACCACGGGGCCTTGCGGCTCGTGCCGTTCGCGGCGCTTTTCGGCACGGGCGCGCAGGAAATCGAGTGCGGAAATCTGGCTTGCGGTCGTGACATGGCTGGCTTTCGAGCCTTTGGACGGCGACCATGCACGGCCTGAATAAGTGCGATACATGGCGGCGGCATAGTCACGCATGGCTTCTATCGCGGCGCGTTGCTCGGCCAGCGACTGACATTCAAGCTGCCTGTCCTCAAGTTCCTTGTTGAACACTTCGCCGGGTTCCAATCGCCCCGCCATGTCGCGGATTTGGTCGGCAAGGCGATCTTCCTGCCGTTCCAGCTTTCCGGCGGTGAAGTGAAACGAGTTTACGAAGCCCCAAGCGATTTCCGGGGCCAGCGGATCAAGGCGCGTGTCGGTGAACAGGTCGAAAACCGCCGCGATGATACCCGCGCATTCGGCCTGCGCCGCGACGGGTTCGGGCATATAATGTTCGCCCGGTTCGTCGCCATGCTCGATGATCGAAAGCGGCATAGGGTCGCCAAAGGATGCCTCGAAAGGCTCGGTTGCGGTGATTTCCGCGTAAAGTTCCGGCAGATCGGTAAAGCTGCTAATGGCGCGTTTAGCCGTGGTCTTGCTCATGGGTCCTAACTCCTTGTGTCGGTTCGCGGTGAGGGTTCGGGGAAGCGTTCCAGCGCTCCCCCGGCCCGTCTCGGTCGGGGTTTAGAATGGCACCTCGTCGTCAAGGCTGCGGCCCGCGCCGACATATTCTCCGTTCGTGCCTGCGGTGCTGCCGCCCCCGAAACCGCCGCCGCTCTGGCGCTGTCCACCGCCCGTTCGGCGCTGCTGCCCAAACCCGCCGCCGTTGCCGGCGAAGCTCTGCGGTTCACGCTCGCGCTCGCGCCGCCACTGCACATCGAAGCCTTGCAGTTCATCGCCGAAAAGCGCGATTGGCAGGGGTTCGCGAAAGCTCGGATCGTCGATCATGCCGGAAAGGAAAACCTCGTTGCGCTCTTTCATCTGGCGTTCCCAAACGACGCCGACCTGCGCTTCGTCGCCGTCCCCGGTCGGTTCGAAAATCTCGAAGACGGGAGCGTTGTCGCTGCGACGATCATCGGGACGACGCAAGACAAGGTAGGGAAAGCGCATCGTCCGGGTGACGATTTTTCCGGTCATTTCGTTCGATTGCTCGTCCAGCTTGAAAAATCCGATCTTCATGGCCCTAACTCCTTCTTCGTCTGCTTCCGAGAACCATTTCCCTTCCGCACTTTCCTTTTACCCCCTCCCCTCCATTACTCATATATCACTGTTTTCTTGACAGAATTTCATCGTACCTGGTGAGCCTGAGCCAAGAAAAAGGACGCGGCAGCGTCCCGGACAAGGAAAATCATGCCGAAGGCATTCCGACTTGATCGGCCGAGGAGATGCCGGCGCCTGTCTGTCATCGCATCCGGAGCCGCCTTCGCCGGGGCTCAAGGGTCAGGGGTGGTCCGGGAGCACAAGGGACGTCGCGCTGCGGCCTTTAGATAATCTTGGAGAAAATGGGCCTGCCGACCCTTTTGGATCAGGCAATTTCGTCGGCAGGCCCATTTTCTTCTAGATTACCTTGGCCGGAGGCAGCCCTTGTGCTCCCGGACCACCCCTGGCACGCCGAGACCCTGCGAGGGCGGTGTAGGATGCGATGACAGACCTGCTCCGAGGGCGATTGCAGGGTGCGGCGCCCTCGCCGCGCCCTGCTTGCGACGCTGCCCCAAGCGCGACGGCTGCAATCGTGCTCCCGACCACCATCCACCCGCGCTCCCCGTAAGCTGTGCTTCCACCGCTCCGGAGATCGGCCACCATGAGCCGGCATGGGAAGCGATCGGGATCGCTGGCCGCTACTGGTCGGGGCCGGCCCAGAGAAGTACGAGAAGGCTCGGGCTGCGGCGATAAGCTTCGACGATGACCGGACGGTCCAGGAGATCGGCATAAGGCTGTGCCCCCTCCACCCGCCAGACGTCGCCATCGTCTGATTCGAGGAGGAAGCCCCGCTCGCTGGCTCGCAGGATACCGCGTATCCGGGAAGGGGCCGACGATGCGGTCATTGCAATGAAACGAACGAAAGCAAAACGGCCCTTGCGGGGGTCGCGTTCAAATCGGACTGTCGAGACACCATTACCATGCCGCCCTCCTATCGATCCACGAACTTCCTGCAAAGATGTTCTTGATGTGTTCCATGTGCCAATGACAGGAAGGTGCTCCATGATCGATGATTTTCTTGCCGACTTCGACTTCAACCTGCCGCTCGACGACGCGTCGGTCGATCCCGAACTCGTGTTCGTCCGGCGTAAGCTGGCGCATATCGCCCGGACGGAGGGGCTCGATGGCGGCTATTATGAAGCGCAGGAACTGGCGGACGCATTCCTTGCCGCTGCAAGGGAAGCGAATGCAGGCGTCGAAGAGCCCGACAGCCCCGCCCGGCTGCAACTCGGCGCGATTCTGGACCGGGAGATTCCCTATCAACGCGCCCTGTTCGAGGAGGTATCGCAGCTCCCGCTGCCCGACGCGGCGGCGCATCTGAGCTGGCTGACCGACCTGATGAAGAACCGTGCCGATATGTTCCGGCCGGTGGAAGCAGCGCGTCAGGCGCAAAGCTGAACCGCGTTTCTGGCCGGCTCCCCGCCCCGGCCCCTTTTCGTTCACGGCATATGGAGCCGGGTTGCTTGGCAGCGGCCCGGCTTCCTTCTATAGGGGCGCCAGCCTGCCGGTGGCGGGTCAAGGCGTCGAAACCTTGCAACAGGGCCGGCCGTACCTTTTGCGGCCGGGTGGCGGGCGTGTATGTCCGGGCCACCCGCTAAAGGCGTCCGCGCATGTCTTGTTGCATGTTTCGAACATCCGGCTTCAGAGGCTGGCACTCTCCGGAAGGAGCAGTGCCGCCGGCTGAGGCGGTGGAGGGATTTATGGCGGATAGTGATCTGGAGAAGGCGATCAAGCTGATGGAGGAGGCCCTTGCGCTCCTCGTCGATCCCGATGATGCGGTGGTGGCGATGCGCCTCTCGCATACGCTCGACCTTGCGCGAGAACGCCGGGAAGCAGTGCGCGGTTAACGCACGGTGCGCTCCTTTCAGGCCTGACCAGCGATCTCGGTGTTGGGGTTCACGACACGCAGATCAACGTCGTGGCCGAGGATCGCGACGAACTCCATCATATGCGCGAGGAGCATACGCCAGCTTGCGAAGGCTTCGATCGTGTAGGCGCCGCGCGCGAGCATGTCGGCTCCCCGGCCCGCGCGGCTCGTGAGGTCTGCCGGCCAATGGCAGAGAAGGACCCACGGCCAGCCCGGCTCCGGGGGCCGATATTCGAAGAAGGTGATGGTGCTGGTGTGCCGGGCGCAGATCGAGAAGATCGGGCGGCGTGGGGCGGCCGCTCGACCGCAAGAAAGCGTTCGATCTCGGCAACCTCGACGATCGTTTCCGCGATGACGGGATAGTAGCGTCCCAGGAGCAGGCCGGAGCCTGCGTAACTGCGCGGGATGTCGATCACCAGCAGCGCGGGGGCAGTCGGCAATGGAAAAGCATATAGGCGCCGACGTGCGGCGAGATCGTCTGACAAGCGCATGACAATGATCCTGATGCAGGCGCAGCCCAACGATCAATCGAAGATGCTGCTGGATTCTGACGGCATCTTGAGAACAGCAGCCCCTACGCAGGGACCATCTTCTCCCGCATCCTTCCCTCCGGGGATCGATGCGGGATCCTCTCAACCCAGGTTGGGTCGCACCCAGATGTTCCTGTCGCTGTCCGCATGGACCGCCAGAAGGCCGTCGCCATCCAGTTCCGCCTGCACGCAGCAGACGATATCTCCGGTCTCGCCGATGCCCGGACGGGCGTAGACATAGAGGTCGAACAACGCCCGTCCGTTGGCGAGCGTGTGCCGCTCGCGGACCCGCGACCAGGCGTGCGTCGTATGCAGGTCGGTATCGGCCCAATCGGGATCTTCGGAAATCGCGAAGATGTTGAGTGCAGAATTTCCGCATACGAGGCTGACACGTTCGGCGATCTCGATCACGAAGCGTTTCGAGGAGCTATGACGCCGCGCGATCTTCTCGGCGACGGTGCGCAACTGGCGAACATCGGGCCTTTTCAGCCGGACAGTGTCGTTCATGAGTTGAGTCCTTCGGTAGAAGATCGCGCAATTCGACCTAAGTGCGTCACGCAAGCTGTGGCGCATCCTTGATCGATCAGATGGCGAGTTCGTCGCCTTCGGAGTCGCATGCTTCGCAGAAGGTGCATTCATGCACATCGACCAGCGCCCACTGCCGGCTGGCCTGGTCCCAGCGAACGCAGGCATCGCGCACGATACGATCGCTCCCGCAGCGCGCGCAGACCGGAATGCTGCCCGACGCGTCGGCATCGTGGGCAGGCACGGACAGCATATAGTGGCGCTCGGATGCCGCGACCACCGTGCATCCCCTGGCGAGGCGCGTTGCAAGGATGCCGGTCAGATACTCGGCCGCGAACACCTCATGACCATCGGTCACCTCGACCAGAGTCAGGGTTATGAAGGTCGGTTGACGGATTTCCAGAACCGCGAGCGTGACCTGCCGGCCCTCGCTGCTCTTGTAGAAGCTGTATCGGTGGATGTGCCGGAATACCGGTTCGGACACGATCTGATCGTCGGCGGATTTGTAGGTCATGATCTGGGCTTTCCTCGACATCACGCACGGCAAGCTCACCCGATGGGAATTCCCACGAGTGGACCGTGCGTTCGGCATGATTGGGATATGCCTGGGCTGCGGGCGTCAGGCGTGTGGCGTCAAGCGACCCGCAGGACGAGGTTATCGTCGGTTCCAGGGTGCTGTTCGGTGACGCGGAAAGGTTGGATCGGATTGCCGGTGCGGACGACGAACTGATTACGGCCGGAGGCCGTGCGCCGCAGAAGCGCGATTTTGTAGCAGTTCTCGAACCCGGCAAGCTTCGTTCTGAGAGGGGACAAGGTGGGCATGGGTTCCTCCATAGGGGATTGACGGGGTCGCGAATGAACCGATCCGCACAGATGGCGACGCCCAGGATGCGAACAGCGCCCAGACGCCGCTCCCAGTCTGAAAACCTCTGGGCGCTGGCGTAACCATGTCAGCCGATCCGCTCGCCGACGTCGACGGCTTCGATGGTGATCCGAAACCCGGTGCCATCATCGAGCACCAGATAGATCTGCGTCGCCGCTTCGACGTCGCAGCTCGCGATGCTGTCGATATTGGCACTGCTGCGATGGGTTTCCGAGATGACGTGGGACGACCGGTCGTCCTCGCATTCGCCAGCTTCTTCGCATCTGGCGATATGGGTTTCGATGAGTTCGCATATCATGGCGGCGATGGTGCAGGCGCGCGTCGGATTGTGGGTGTCAGGCCCGGCGCTGTCGATCACGTCCTGCAGGATCGCGGTCAGCGCGTCGTTGATCGAGACGAGCAGGCCACTACGCGCGTGGGTAGCGGTCCTCCAGTCCATGCTGGCGAAGGATCGCCGACCGCGCCGCCACGATCCGGATGGCTTCACCAGGCGTCGGGAGACGCGGCGGCCATCCCTTCACAAACCGGAGGCCAGACGGCATCCCGGCCTCCAGCCCCCGACGTTCGCTCGCGGCCGCCTTGGCATCACCGATCCGGCGAGCAAGCCCATCGGACAGGAGACCCGGCGCCACATCGGCCAACCAACGGCTGGGCTGGAACGAAAAGTTAGAGTTCGCCTCAAGTCCGACCAGGTGGCGGTAGAGATCGCGATTGCCCAGCGCGCTTGCAGCCGCGCCCAGATCGGCGGCCGACGCGAGGACGCAGAAGGCGCAGGATAGCCGGCTCGACCCGTAGCGGGCGTAGGCTTCGTGGAGCGGCAACCCATAGGCGTCATGCCCCGCGAAGACATCCGTCGCGCTCCAGTCGACCAATGGATGCCAGACCAGCATGCGCGTGCCGGCGCGATTACCGGGCTTTGCAAAACGGTGATCCTGCCGCGAGATCGGCGTGAATCGCCGCGCCGGGCTTTCCTCACGCCTCAGACCGATGACAGACACCACTGTCTCTCCGCGAAACCGACGGGCAAGCGCGGGGCCGATGACCTGGGCCTTGAGTTCGAACCCGATCGGGCTCGACCCGATATGCGACGATGTAGGGTGTTCCGCCCACGTCCAGTTCGCGTGTTCCATCGACGCGACCGGGCCGCCCGCTGTGCGGGAAGTCGTTCAGGCGTGTCACGGCGCCACTTAGCCGTTCATTGATCCGAACCGCCGCGCGGGGATCTTCCGGCTCGATATGATCGTAGATCGCGCGGCGATCCGCCAGCGCAAAACTGTCCCAGACGAGGCGCATTTTCAGCCGAGCTTGGCAAGCGTTGCTGCTCGTCGCGCCGCGAACTCGGCTTCGACATCCTCGTGCGCGAGGGAAGGCTGCTCATTATCGAGCGCTTCCTGAACCTTCCGGCGGAACCACACGTCATAGGACTTGGGATCACCCAGCAGTTCGAATGGAAGAGCGCCTTCATGCGCGGTGCGCGTCAGGAGGATTCGAACCACATCGGACACAGTGAGTCCGAGGCGTTCGAGCACGGCCGCCGCCCGGTCCTTGACCTCGGGGTCGACGCGCGTTTGAACAAGTGCGGTAGCAGCCATGACGGTCTCCTTGCGCGCAGTGTAATTCAATTGAATGACATGGGCCAGCAAAGATTGTCGCCGCATCCTCAATTCCTGTGCGACGGACGTCCCGCGCTGGTGACCGCCTCGTTCTCCAACGACCAGGTGATTGCCAGCGGGGTTGTTGAAGTCCGGTGCGTTGCATTCGCTCTTCATGTCGATCCCCGCCTGCAAGTCGGCGGCCTCGACGGAAACCACGATCTCACGCTCGACGCGGAAGACCTGAACGATGCGGACTTTGTGGGATGTCATGACCTGCTTCCTTCAGGCTCATATTTGGGACCATAGGCAGCCGAACGCAGATATTCGTCGTCCCCGGCCTCATCGACAAGGTAGCCTGCGACGTCCTGGGCATATTCGGCGTCGATGACGGCGTCGGCCGCGGGCGTAAGGCGGACGGCGAACCCGTTGGCGAACAGCAGCGCATCGGCGGCGCGCATCGCGGACAGATGGTCCGTCGCGTCGACCGCCACCTTGGCGCGGACAATGGCCTCGATATGGACGAAGTGACGCGGCTTTCGTCGCCGTCACTTCGATTCTGTCCTGTCGGTGCGACAGCCCCGGTCACGCGGCCCTCGCCGCCACGCCGGGAAGCACGACCGGATCGGGGTTGGGAACGATCTCGGCGCGGATGCCGGAGTAGCGGTTGTCCGCCATCCACCGCTCGGCCTGCGCCATGTCGTTCGCGAGAAACCGCAGTTCCTCACGCTCTCCATGCCCGGTCAGCACGCGGACCATGCCCGGCTTTGGTGTTTCGAGAATTTCGAAGGGTTTGGCACTGTCCGCGCTGAACAAGCGGCGAACCACCATGATGATGACGCCTTCGCTCCCAAAATCACCCAGATGCAGGGTGAAGGTCGCCAGCGAGCTACCGAAGCCGGCTTGCCGCTCGACGAGGCGGCCCGTGCCGTTCTCATTTTCCCACGCGCGCAGCTTGCGCTTGAAGCGCTCGGGCGGACGCGGTTCGCCGTTGGCATATGCGATCAGCGAACCCAACGGGGCGGTCTCATAGATATGACGTGCGGTGTGCATGGATATTCTCCGAAAAAGCACAAAGCCCGGCGCGACGGCCGGGATTTGTGAAGGGATGCTCGTCGGTCAGCCGATCAGGTTTCCGGCGGCAACGTCTCCGATCCAGGAAGCGCCTTCCTCATAATCGGCGTCGTCATCCTCGACGATGGCCGCGAGCGCGACGGCGCCCGTGCGGCCGAGTTGTCCGAGACGCTGGATGGCGCAGAGCAGGACCGGCGCGAACGTTTCCGGGGTTGCGGTGCCGATATCGATTTTGGGCATGGAGGTTCTCCTCGTTGATTAAGGGATCGGCCGGGAGAAAGGGCTCGCCACGCGGGCGGCGAGAACCGGCGCGCCCGGCCTATCGCGCCGAAGCGGGCGATCCGGCGTCAAGCCGCCTTGGCCGGATGCCATACGTAAAGAAGATGGGCGTCCGGCAAGTCTTCGGACCCGATTGCAATCCGGACGAGCTTGCCGTCGCAGGCGAATTGCGCCGCGCGCGGGAGCGACAGGTAGCTTGGCCCTTCCAGAATAATGTCCTTGGAGCGAACGGCCTCCACAGCTCTTGTGGTGCCGATCGAGCGGTGCCAGCCTGGTGCGCTGATGAGCTTCATCTTGTCGCCCGGCTTGATCCGCTTCTTGAAGGCGGCCAGCGAGACGATGCAGGCCACTGTGCTGCCCGAGCCGCGTCGGGCACCAAGCGCGGTCCAATAGGGCTGACCAATGCGGACCTCGCAGAAGAAGGCGCAGTGGTGCGAGTCCTGATGGATGTTCGAGCGGGTGAAGCCGAAACGCTCGATCTGATCGCGCACCCTGATGCTGAAATTCTGCTGCGCGTCGCGGTCGGTCAGATCCTCAGGCGTGTCGAGCACTTCGGCGATGATCTTGCGCCCGCCGGAGAAGGTCTGGGTGCGCAGCGCAAAGCGCGTGTCGGCGAAACAGGCGCGCAGATGCCGCTGGACGCGGGCCACGATCGCCGCGAGGCTATCGCCCGGCTGCTGGAGATCGCCCTGATAGTGGAAGTTGCCGTGTTCATCGAACTCTGTCTGGCTGTAGAGGGGCGCGGCCGACGTGGCCGCCGAAATGGGCTCGGTTTGCATGGATCAAATCCTTCAGATGCACGAAACCCGGCGCGAGGGCCGGGTTGCATGGGTTGCGTGGTAAGGGACGGACGTGCGCGTCAGGCAGGATTGTCGGGCCGATCGAGCAGCAGCACGGCGATCGACGGCTTGTCGGAGATGGCGGACTGTCGGCTGTCGTAAGGATGGCGGCCTTTTTCCGCGATCGTCAGCAGGTCGAACACTGGCGCGGGAGCGCCGCCGCCATCGGGCACCGTCATTCCTGCATCGTGGAATTGAATGTCGATGAAGCGCGGCGGCCCGCCGGTGCGATAGGGTCCGAAATAGAAGGTGACGCGCAGCCCCTCGCTGGTTTTGGCGCTCAGGGTGAATCCGCCGTCGGGGATGTCGACCGGCAGGGTCGGGACTCGGTTGAAGGGTGCAAATCCGATGCTCTGGGCATCGTCGCTGGTCATGACAGGAAGCTGGCCGGCGCTAGCTGGCCGCAATGGATGCTCCATGGTTGTTCGTTTCGGAGATGTGGTGCTGACAGCGCGGATGATCAGCGGACCTGCTCTAGAAGCTGGCGGGCCTTGCCTTCGAGTTCGAGCCGGCCATCCTGATGGGGCCGGGTGCGTGCGAGCGCGGTGATGCCGCTCACGAAATCGAAGACGCTCTCGGGCGGTTTGCCTTCCTCATTGAGCACGGTTTCGATGATCTTCGTGGTCTCGATTTTCGAGAAGCCGCGCTTGCGCAGGAAACTGGTGCGGTCCTCGTCGCTCCGGGCGATGATGCGCTCCCGCGCCGACCGGATCCCGTCGATGAAGGTGCGGGGTGAGGCATCGGCATAGTGCGCGAGCGCCGGTTCGGCTTGCTGGGCGAAGCGGCCCGCCGCGAACTTGGAATGCCGGATCTTGATTTCCTCGAAATGCTCGACGCCCCAGAGGATCCGATTGGCGCAGACGGCGCGCAGGTAGAATGTCGCTATCCCGAGCGTCTTGGCGCCGACCTCGCTGTTCCAGGCATAAAAGCCGCGAAAGAAGAGATCGGGATCGCCATTGGGAAGCTTGCCGGCTTCGATGGGATGGGTGTCGTCGACGAGGAACAGGAACACATCTCTGTCCGACGCATAGAGAGTTGTCGTGTCCTTGGTGACATCGACATAGGGGTTATACTGGTGCGTCGCCCAGTCGAGCACGCCGGGCACCTTCCAGCGGGTGTCTCCGGTGCCGTTGCCGGCAAAGCGCATGACCGCCGATACCAGTTCGTGATCCCAGATCCGGCCAAAATCGGGTCCAGTGATGGCGCGCAGTTCGGTGCGTCCATCGTCGGCCTGGAGCAGCTTCACCTGTTCGCCGCGATGATGGAGCAATCCATGCTGGAGATTGATCCCCGCGAGTGCGGCGGGGAGATTGCGCAGATAGGAGGCCGGCGCCCCGACGAGGCTGCACGCCTGGCCGAACGACCAGTTGGTCGGTGCGATCGGGCGGTCGTTGCCCGGCAGCATGAGGGCGAGCCGCTCCGGCTGGTCGCGGCTGGCCTCGACCCGGATCGACCGGCTTTCAACGATCTGGGTATGGGCGCGGTCAGCGCGGCGATGAACACTGTCGTAGAGGTCGCTGAGCGAAAGGAAGCGTTCGTCATTAGGTCGGTTGAACCATTCGGACGAGACGCGACTGTTGGATTTTCCGCGCAAGACATCGACGCGGTAACTTCCCATGGCTGGGGAAGCGGAAGCCTGGGCGAGCGTTGCCATCTGGATAACTCCTGTCTGATGTTTGGTTGGGAGCCCGTGCCCCGGCCCACATGCCCGGCACATCCCACCGCTAACCTTCTCCCTTCCCTCCCGACACGGCCGACCGGAATTACTGCTGGATCCGGCAGCATTTGGTTGTGGTGAGAAGCAAGTCCGACTTCACAAGATCGTCGAACAGCGATAGCGACAGACGCCCGAGAGCTTCCCTGTTTACGAGAAGGATTTAACAATGACTGAGACGACCGACCGGGAAGCGACACTCGTTACTTTGACCGCCGATCTGGTCGCGGCCCATGTCAGCAACAACAGCGTGGCGGTCGGCGATCTTCCCTTGCTGATCCAGAATATCCACGGCGCCCTGAGCGGCCTTGGTGTCCCGCTGGCGCCGGTGGACGTCCGTCCCGAGCCGGCGGTATCGATCCGGTCATCGGTGAAACCCGACTATATCGTCTGTCTGGAAGACGGCAAAAAGCTCAAGATGCTCAAGCGCCACCTGATGACGCACTTTCAAATGACCCCCGAAGACTATCGCGCGAAGTGGAATCTCCCGGCCGACTACCCGATGGTCGCGCCGAGCTATGCGGAGAGGCGCCGCGAGCTGGCGCACAAGATCGGCCTCGGCCGCAAGCCGGCCGCGAAGACGGCGGAGCCGGCCCCGGTCGCGAAGCCTGTCAAAGCGCCTGCCGTTCGCCGGCCGCGCAAGAAAGCCGCCGAGGCGCCGCAACCGGCATGAGGCCCAGCCTTCGGGCGACCGTTCGATACGCTCTGATGACGATGGCCCTCGCGGCATTTCCATCGGTCGCGCACGCCGAGCCCTGCACCGCACCGATGCCGGCGCGAGGCACCGTGTTCAGCGGCGTCGTGCGCTATATCGGTGACGGCGACAGCCTCTGCATCGGCCCGAAGGGAAGCCGGAACGCTGGATCGAGGTCCGCCTAGCGGATTTCAATGCCCCGGAATTGAATGAACGCGGCGGGCAACAGGCCAAGGTGCGGCTGCGCCAACTGGTCATCGGCCGGCAGTTGGTTTGCACCGCTGGACGACGCAGCTATGATCGCGTTGTTGCCATCTGCATGCGAGATGGCCGAGCTATTGGCGAGGAATTGCGACGCCGTGGTGGGACGGAAGGCGGCCGCTAAGCGAGCGATTCGGTCCCAAATGGCGTACCGTGATTTTCTCATGGAGACCGTCATCCATCAGGCCCGCGCTATGCATGTCGTCAGCCGTTTCGAGCAGGGCCTTGGTCACTTTGCTAAGCTGCTTTCGCCATTGTCGATTTCCTGTAGTTTGCCCTCGCTCGCTTCCACATCCAGGCGGCAACATCATTCTTCAAGAGCTGATCGGCGATGATACTGTTTACTGAGTTGGTCAACGCCGATCAGACCCAAACATTATCCTTGGTTAGCATGTTCCGCACCGGCGTCCGTCCGAACTGGAACGCTTAATGGTTTGCCGGCAAAGCTTGAATATCGGTCTGTCGCAAGAGCTGATCGAGCGTAAGGAGCGGCTGCCCGGCGACTTTTGCATAGGCATAGTGGAAGCAGTCGAAATTGCTGAGGCGGCGCTTTCCGATCCCATGATCCTCGGCCACCTGGACGGCGAAATCCAGCACCTTGGCGGGGGATGCAGTCTCGCGCAGCGCGATATTGCGCAGCTCAAGCCATTCGCAAACCACGGCATAGGCATCACGATAGCTGCAATCGAGTTGGTCGGGTCGGGAGAGGACGATGATCGCCTCCCAGGCGGCAAGTGCCGAGGTGAACGGCGCCGTGGCGCTGGCCAGCGCTTCTTCGTATGCCACAGCGCTCTCCTCACCAGAAAATATCGATACGATAGCGCAGGCGTCGATGAACATCAGACCTCTCCGGTGAGGTCGTGATCGAGGTCATGCCAGGCGCTGTCGGGCACGGGTTTGCGATCCGGTTTGAACGCGAGGCCGCGCCGGGCGAGCAACCGCTTTGCCGTGTCGGAGGCGCTCTCCTGGCGGATACGGGACTGCAAAGTTTCCTTGAGCGCCACGACTACCGCTTCGGTGATTGTCGTCTGATCGATCTGTGCCAGTCGCCGCGCGAGCGCATCAGCTTCGGGATTACGAATGTTGAGCGCCATCGTGTAGCCCTTCTTGTGTAGCTCTCATATACAAAGCTTCTACACACAATACAACAAAACTGCCCGACCAAGCTCGGAGATGTTTCAGCACGGCCGGGCGGAACCGGCCTGGCTCAGCCAAGCTCGGCCAATATCCGCTCCGCCTCCTTCGGCGGCAGGAAGAGCCGCGTGCGGAAGCTGATGATCTCGGTGAACGCCCCCAGTGACTTCAGCCAGTCGAGCCGCTCGTATGGATAGTCGCGGATTTCGAGCCTCTGCTGACTATTCACCCGCACCCGGCAAAGCCGCGCGCCGGGCAAGGCGTCGATCGGCGCGCCGTCGACCCCGCTGGCAGTGGCCACAATATCGGCGGGCGTGAGCTTCACCGCGTCGGCGACATTGAAGCTGGCGGCGGTTTCGGAGAGCATTTCGGCGGAGATGATGCGGCCGAGCCGCGACTGGCCGCTCGTCTCGTCGACGATCCGCCAGACCCGCACATCGTCCTCAGGCAGCTTGTTCCAGACTGGGAGCAGCAAGCCGGTGGCGATATGGACGGTGTCGATAACGACCTGTTCGCGCGCTAGATCGGCTTCCTCACGCCAGAGTCGCTGGAACGCGCCCTTGTCGATGCGTTGCCAGAAACTGCGGGCGAGGCTTTCGAACCGGGTTCTATCCTGACCCGTGGGCCGGACGAGCTGGCACATGGCGATCGGCTGGCCGTCCTCGTCCATCGTCGACCAGGAGGGCACGCGCAAGGCGATCCGGCCCGACCGGCTGTTGCGGAGATACGCGATGTCGTCGGTGCCGCCCCACACGCTCATCAGCCGCTCGAACCCGGTGACGTTGCGCTTGAGATGAAGCTGGAGCTTCTGGAGCCGGGTTTCCGCCCCTGCAACCTCATCCTTGTGGATGACGACGTCGGAGAGCAGGGCGACCTTGCGCGCGAGGATCGTCTCGACGCCGAGATCGAGCGTTCCCGCCTCGCGTGCCGCATCGATGCGCGCCTGGATCAGCGCGAAGAACTCCTCGAAGATGGCATTTTGCGTTGCGATCCGCAGCGCCAGCAGCCGGTTCAGCCAGCGCTGGATCGGCGGGAGCTTCTCCAGCAGCTCGCCCGAATCCCCTTGGGTCAGCTTGAGCGCGGTCATGGTCTCGAAGGCCTCAAGCGTGGTGCTGGCGAGCTTTCCGGCGTGGAGCAGGTGATACCATTGATGGAGCGCGTCCCTGGCGTAATCGCTTTCCAGATTGTCGGCCGGGTCGAACAGGTTCTGGCTCCCGGCCTGGCGCTGTCCGCGCGTCAACGCCCCGAGCGCATCGAGCCGCCGGGCAATGGTGCTGATGAACCGGCGCTCCCCCTTGCAGTCGGTGGTGACCGGCCGGAAGATCGGCGGGGTCATCTGGTTGGTGCGGTGCGTGCGGCCCAGCCCCTGGATTGCCGCCGAGGCGCGCCAGCCCGGTTCGAGCAGGAAATGGACGCGGCGGCGCCCTGCGCTCCTGCACCCCCGGTCGGAATGATAGGAACGCCCGGTGCCGCCCGCGCCTGAGAAGACCAGCACCTCCTTGTCGCCATTCTGGAAGGCATTGGTGTCCGCGATCCGGGCAAGCGGGCTGAGCCGCTCGATCTTCTGGCGACCCGAGCGATCGGTAACGATACGGCGCGAGCGTCCCGTCACCTCGGCCACCCGGTCGGTGCCGAAGTGGCGGATCAGTTCATCGAGCGCGGTCGCGACCGGCGGCATCGCGCAGAGTTTCTCGATCAGCGCGTCGCGGGCGCGGACCGCTTCCTGGCTGAGGATTGGATTGCCGTCGGCATCGCTGGCGGGTCGCGATCGGACCTCGCCGCTATTGTCCTTGAACACCTCCATTTGCCGGACCGGAAAAGCGTCGGTCAAATACCGGACAAGGACGTCACGCGGAGACAGGTCCACGTCTAGATTGGCGCGTTCCTCGGGCGATAGCGCCGCAAGCCGCCGCTCAAGTATTGCTTCGGACGTCGAGACCAGTTGCACAACCGCGACATGACCGCACGCCAGTTCATCCTCGATCGCCTTGAGCAGCGTCGGCATCTTCATCGCCACCAGTAGCGCCGAGAAGAAGCGCTGGCGCGAGCTTTCGAACCGGGAAAGCGCCGCGCCCTTGGCCTGCGCGTTCAGCGTGTCGCCGCCGACCCGGTCGATGACATTTGTCGCCTTGAGGACGGCGTCGAGCCCGGCATGCACGACCTGCCAGGCATCGGCATAGGCATCGTAGATCGCGACCTGCGCCAGCGTGAGCTTGTGTTCGAGCGGCTCATATTCGATGCCCGCATAGGACAGCGACCGCGCGGTGTAGAGGCCGGTGGCTTTCAGGTCGCGGGACACGACCTCCATCGCGGCGATACCACCCTTTTCCATCGCCGCGGTGAACATGGCGCGCGTGGCGAACGCGGTGCCCGCCCCCCAGAGCCCGAGCCGCATCGCATAGCCCAAATTGGCGGGCGTGGTCGCACCGGTCGCCGAGACATAGAGGATGCGGGCGCGGGGCAGCGCGTTCTGGAGGCGCAGGCCGGTGATCCCCTGCTGCGAGGCGACGGCATCGCCGAAGTCGCTGGCAGCCGGCGCGGCGTTGGCGAGCGCGTGGGACTCGTCGAAGATGATCAGTCCCTCATAATCGTCGCCCAGCCAGGCGAGGATCTGGTCGAGGCGCGAGTGTCCCTTGTCGCGGACCGAGCGCAATGTGCTGTAAGTGAGGAACAGGACACCCGCCGACATCGTGATGGGCTGACCAAGGCCGATCGCGTCGAGCGGCTGGATATCGACGGCCATGCCGCCCAGCGCTTCCCAGTCCCTGCGGGCATCGCCCAAAAGCGGCCCATTGAGCGATATCCACACATGGCGGCGGTTGCCGCGGCACCATTGGTCCATGAGACAGGCGGCGGCTTCGCGGCCCTTGCCGACCCCGGTCCCGTCGCCAACAAAGAAGCCCTGCCGGTAGACATGGCCGCCCTCCTTCTCGAACAGCTGGTCGCCAGCCTCATTGGGCAGATAGCGGCCGGGCAGATAGCGCTCGAACGCGCTCCCTGCCAGCAGGACGGTTTCGAGCTGAGCGCTCGACAGCGCCGCGAAGGTGCCGGGCGGCAACGCGGGCCGGTAGCTCGGCACTGGCGGCAGCACCGAGGCCATCGCCAGTGTTTCGACCAACTCGTCGGGATGCTCGGCGGCACCCGGTATCTCGATGCGCGAGAGCCGCCAGGGCGCGAATATGCCCGCCGTCTCGCCCATTGGCAGCGGCTGGTCGCGCACGATATAATCGACCGGCTGCGCCGCGGAATTGATGCTCGCGACAACCGGCGGCGCAAGCGGGCGCGCTGCGGATGCCTTGGCAAACATGGAAAAAGCCAGCCTGCGAGTGCAGACCGGCTTGGGAGGCACTAAAGGCGCGGGTGCCGCGGGTGGCGTGGGAGGCCCTAGTCGCTCAGGCAGCGAGAGCACGTGCGGCAAGGCGTCAATTAGCGTCTCGGCCAGGATGTGACGGGTCTCGCCGGTCCAGCCCTTGTTGAAGATCAGCAGCCGGATGCGCGCGCTGGTGCCGTGCTTGGCATAGACGTCGCCCAGGATATCGATCTCGACGCGCGGACGCACTACCTCGCGAACGGCCGCATAGCCGGATCGGCCCGGGCCAGCGGCGGTGAAGCCCGATGGCATGATCGCGACGCAGCGTCCGGCCTCGCGCAACCGCAAGAGTGCCGAGCGAAGGTGCCGGGCACCGGCGTGGCGATCGCGGCCCCGGCCTTCGCTGCGCGAAAATGGTGGATTGATCAGCACCACGTCGGGCGCGAAGCTCATGGGCAACCAGTCGTCGGTCGACGCGCCGTCGTAGCGGGTGACGGGCTGGCCCGCGACATGGGCGAGCAGGTCGGCGCGCTGGGCGTCGCGCTCGTTGAGATGCAGCACCGCGCCCGCACGGGCCGCGAGCATGGTGAGCATGCCGGTGCCCGCGGAAGGTTCGAGCACGACATCGGACCCATTCACCCGCGCGCAGAGACCGGTGAGCCAGGCCAATGCCGCGGGTGTGCTGAACTGCTGGAGATCAACCTGATGCTCGGAGCGATAGGTCTGGGTCGGCAGGCCGCGTTCGAGATCGACGAGCGCCTTCAGGATCGCAGCGGGTTCGGACAGCGCCAGTGGTGAGGATGGATGGTCCCGCAGGAACAGCACCTGGCCGGCTTCGAGCGCGTCATAAGCGTCGCGCATCGACCAGGCGCCCGAGGCGTCGTCGGCGCCGAACGTCTCGCGCATCAGCCGCGCGAGGTGCTGGCGCGACATCGTGCCGGCGCGGGCGAGATGGCCGGCAATGGCAAGGGCAACGCTGTGGAGGCCCGCCGCCTTGCGGGCGGCGTCGGCGGTGCGGACGTCGAGGCCCGCGGCAAGCTGGATATTCATGATGACGATCTCCGGGAGACGCGCGCGCGCCATCGGTCCGCCGAAACGGACGCGAACGAAGCGCCGGTGAGAAAGAAAAGGGCCGGAACGCAAGCGTCCCGGCCCGAGAAGGATGGAAGGGTCGGATCAGGCGGCTTGCGCCAAATCATCCCCGTCCGCGTCATTGGCGGCCTCGACCGGCTCGGCGGCCACCTCGGTATCTTCGTGCGCACCGATGGCGGCGGCGAGTTCCGCACGGGTCGGGCCGCTATCTTCCACGACAGGCGGTTCCTCGATCCGCATCGGCTGCGGCAGCCAGGCGAGGACCTTGTCCTTGATCTCGGCTTCGATGATCGTCTGCCCGGCGAACAGCTTTTCGGCCGATGCCGCGAGGTCGGCCTTTTTCGCCGCGCCGTAGCGGGACTTGAGATCCTCGCCGCCGATCTCCTCGAACAGGTCGAGGATCCAGCTGCGCGTCACCGCATCGAAGAAGTTGCGCGCGGTGGGACGCCACCAGCGGGCGACATCGATGTCGAGGCTGCGGCCGATATGGCGCAGGAACGGCGCCCCCGAACCGCTGTCGGTCACCGGCTCGATCGTGCGCGCGATCGACCACGCGAACCAGGCAGCGCGGGCCTCGTCGGCGAGCGAGCGGAACGCATCGAAGCGCGCGACCGCATCGTCCCCGTCACGCCAGCTATGATCGAGGTCGGCTTCGAGCTTCGCCCAGCTTTCCGCCGCGGCCGTCTCGCTGACATAGTTGCCGACGCGGCGGTCGGGGAGCGGCGCCTTGAGCCCGGAGGCAAGATCATAGGCCCCGCCGAACTTGCGATGGGCGGCATCGACCATGATGAACGTGCCCAGATCCATCGCGAAGTGCGGATCGTTCGCCACATGGAGCGCCACCAGTTCGGTCCGCATGAGCGCGAGGCGATCGACCAGCTTCTGGCTGAGCGAGGTCTTGCGCGGAGCCTCGGTGCCATCCGTATCGTCCGAGCCGTCGCCGTCACCCTCGTCGCCCTCGGGATCGACGTCCTCGTCCTCTTCGCCCGATGCCGCGACGAACAGCGCTTCCTCAACGAGGGGCTGACCGTCCTCGCCGATCACGATATAGGCGAGCGCCCTGGCTTTCTGCTCCGGGTCATAGATCGCCTGCCGGTCCACGAGGGAGCCAAGTTCCTCTTCGAGCGCGTCGATCTTTTCGAGTTGCTCCTCGTTATACTCATGCTCGTCGGATGCCGCTTCCTCGAGTCGCTCGATCTCGGCCTTGATCGCCTGCTGACGGGCTTCCTGTTCCTCGGTGAGCGGCGGCAGGATCCCGTCGATGCGCCGAAGGCCCATCGTCGCGGTATAAGGCACATGGGTGGCCGCGATCGTGCGAACCTCGGCGAAGCCCTCGCGCTCGCGGATCGCTTCGGCTGCCTCGGCGAGGGCTTCGTCGGCGAGCTTGTCGAGGAGCTCGCGGTTCGTCCAGAGTTCGCTTTCGGCACTGGAATAAAGGTCCCTGTCGATCGTGCCGCCCGCCGCAAGATAGGCATCGCGGCCGACCAGCAGCGCCTTGGGATGCCCGCCGGTATAGCTGCCCGCGGTCACCTGACGTTCGATCTCGGCAACGTTGTTCGCGTAATAGGTGCCGGCAAGACTCTCGAAGACCGAGGCCTGGCGGACCGTGTCACTCGTCTTGGCATAGGCCTTGGCGATGTCGAGCGTGATCTCGCCCTTGGCCAGCGCCTCGAACACCGGCGTCGCGAGATTGGCGAGGCGCAGGCGGCCTTCCACGAAGCGCACGGTGAGGCTGAACCGTTTGGCGATGTCGGCGACCGTCTTCTTCTCCTTGTCGATGATCGTTCGAAACGCGGTGCAGGCGTCGGCGGGATTCATCGCAAGCTGGAAGAAATTTTCGGCTAGGCTCATCGAGATCGCGTCCTCGGCGGTCGGGACGACCATGACCGGGACCTGGAAGTCCTTGGGCAGCACGCCCTTCTCGATATTGCTGAGGGTGCGAGACAGGCGGCGCCCGCCGGCATAGATGTCATAGTGATCCTTGCGGCGCTTGATCGGCACGCCGATCAGGTTCTGGAGGACGATGCCGGTCTCGCCAAGATGGGCCTCGAACTGGGCGTCCGCATCGGCATTGGAATGCTTGCGAACATTGTCTTCCGCCACACGGCAGTTGACCGCGGGGACATAGATGATGGGAAATGTCATCGATATTACTCCTGTGCGGCGCAGACCCGACCATCAGGCTGCTTTCCGCAACCACTCCCCACCTCCCTCCCCTCCAAGGGTCAGCTGGTCGTTCCAGTCGTTGTGGCCAGTTTGTGGCAGGACGATGCCGATGGACCGCCCGGGCCGTTCATGGGCCAGGATGGCCTTGTCGGCGCCCACCATGCCCGCCGCGTCATTGTCCGGTAGCAGGATGAGCCGGTCGACCTGCGGCGGGATGAAGACATGGGGGAACCGTTCGCTGCCGAGCGTCGCCCAGACCGGAATGCCAAGCAGCAGAAAGGCGGACCAAGCCGTTTCCCAACCTTCGGCAAGGCCGAGCGTCACGCCCGCAGCGCCGAACCGCACCGCGCCGTCGCGCGGGCGGCCGAGCAGGCGCTTGGGCGGGTCGAGGTCGCAGGCGGCGCGCCCTAGCGGACAGTCGAGAAACAGACGTTCGACCGCTACGATCCGCTCACCGCTGCGCACAGCCGCCAGCAGGGCGGGACGGAAGCGCACCGAATGTCGCGGCCCGAGCGGCGTGCGCGGATGGTATCGCAGCGCGCCGGGAAATCCTGCCAGCGCCCGGCCTCGCGCATAGTGCTCGGCGGGTGAGCCGGCGAACGGCAGCGCGTCATCCCAGAGTTCCTGGGCGCGTGCCATCATCGGGCGGTCGCGCGGTTGCCAGCTATGGACCGGGGCTGCATCTTGGGATGGAATATCGAGATTGCAGCGGCGGATCGCCCGCAGGACAGCGATGGTATCGCAGCCCGCGAAGCATTTGAAGAGCAGGCTGCGCGCGCCGACGCGCACCGAGAGGCTAGGGCTGGAATCGTCGTGGGCCGGACAGCGGCACATGCCGTAGGCGCCGGTCCAGTGTCCGCGGAGGCGGTGAACCAGATCGGCGGCGGCGGATTCGAGGGCTAGGTTTCTGGTTGAGGACTGAACGGACATGGGCGGATCTCCTTCCGCCAACTCCCCTCAACCCTCCCCTCCGCTGCCAAGGCGTGACGCAATCCGAAAGCCGCCGGATTTCAGCCGGAGGCCTCGCGCCGCGATCCGATCGCGGGACGATCACCCTGCCGTGTTGCCGAGCGGCCCAGCATGACATCGAGAGAGGCTTCGATGTGCGCACGGGCGCCCTCGGTGAGCAGCACGAGGGTGCGTCGTCCGTCCTGTGTATCCGGTGTCAGCGCGATCAGGCCCCGGCGTTCCATGATCGAGAGCGATCGCCGGGTGGTTCCGTATGCCGCGTTGGATGCATTCCAGATGGTGGTGATCGATGTGGTGATCCCGTCATGCTCGCGGACATAGAGGTCGAGCAGCATTTCTCCCGCCGGATCTGCGAACAGATCGCTCCCGAATACGCGGGCCATGAGCTTGCGGGCTGCGAGGATCGAACGGCAAAAATCGACATACTCATATGATCTGTCGCCCGGAACGTGGCCCGGCTCCGCACCGGTGGCCCCCGGTTTCCGATCGGCAATCTCGATAACTGTGCCGGTGACGATATGGTCGGAACAGGCACAGGGCGTATCGGCGATCTCGAAACTGCTGAACAACTCGCCCATCGCGGCATTCCTGCCCGGTATCGCCGCGATAAGCGACGCGATCTGCTCGGCTCGCCATAGCAGATGCTCCGCCTCGCGCAGAAACCGCATGCCGTTCGGTGTCGGAAGAATGCCGGCGCCCACCGGTTCGAACAGCTTCAACCCCAGCAGGGTGTCGAGCGCGGCAATGCCTTCGATGATCGCCTCCTCGCTCACGCCGCAAGTCCTGGCGGCATGGTGGTAGCTGCCAAGCTTCGCGGCCGCGAGCGCATAGCGCAATTGTTTCAAGTCAAACAGCATGCCTCACCTCCTGTGTGGGGTGGGCAAACCGCGCGCGCGGATGCTGACACGCGAAGGTCCAGTCGAGATTGGCGAGCTCGAGATAATCGAGGGCGCGGTAGGCGGCGCGGTCGTGCCAATCGCGCGCGGCGGCGCGTTCCCCCGGAAGGGTCATGGGCTGTCCTTTCGTGTAGGCCGCACCCGTTCGTGGGCGGCTCCGGGCCGAGGCATGGCGGGCCACATGGGGCGGCGATGCCGAAAGCCGGGACGTTATGACGCAGGTGGGACCATCAATCTGTCACGTGACGGAGTGGATTGTCAGATTTGCGGGATAATCTCGTCTGTTAGCGGCATCATGATCGACAAGCCGGTGATGCGGGGCGCACGCCTCGCGTCACCGGCTTGTCGGGTAGCGGTCGGCCCGGCCAGCGCGTCGCGCCCAGTTGGAGCGGCGCCGCATGTTTTGGCGGCGCTGGCCTCGCCATGCGGCACCCCCGCGATAACCTCGACATCGAGTCGCCGGAACCCAGACAGCCTCGATGTCGGGGACGAGTTCGGCGCGATAGCCCGCCGAGCGCCAGGCGTCGGACTGGACGCTGCCGGCATCCGCCCACCAACCGGGTTGCGCCGCGGCACGCGGCAATGCCGCGCCGATGATGCGCTCGATCTCACCGAAGGTCAGGAGGATGCCGGCATTATGCTTGCGGCTGAGGAATTTGGGAATCGAATCATATTTCGCCATGACACGCGCGCAAGCTCATCGCTGATTGCCGGGTGCAAGCGCGGCGAGGATGGGCCGCGCGGAAAAACGGTCAAGCGGCGCGAGCGTGATCACGACGACGTTGTCGCCGGCACGGCCACCCCGTTCAGGCTCGCTTCCCATGGGCGTTCGGCTCAGCCACAGGATGACTACTATTGCATGCAAGAGGAGCGAGCCGGCAACAGCCATTATTCGTGAGCGGCGATCCTCTTCCACCTGCTATCCATGTCGCCGGTCTAAAACCCGGGGAAAATCAGGCTATATTGTCGGCTCGCGTGACATGGCGATGATGACCGTCCGCTGATGGCAATTGGCGCGAGTTCCGATACGGGCACGTCCCGCAATTCTCCTTGCCCCTCGGCTCGCCATTGTCGTTTCACCGCGCTTGGTGCCAAGCTAGTGGATTGATCGGAACGAATGAGTCCATTTGAAGGATTCCCATGCTGTCGGTGCCATGCAACGATGCAGTATGCGAACGGGTATCCAGATCGAGGTCACTGCATCGGACACGACGCGGCTTGAGGCGATTGTGGCGGCGCGCAGTTCGCCGCAGAAGCATGTTTGGCGGGCACGGATCATTCTCCTGACAGCTCAGGGCCTGGGCACCCAGGCGATCATGGCGGTAACCGGTAAATCCAAGACATGCGTGTGGCGCTGGCAGGAACGGTTCATGGCCGAAGGCCTGGATGGGTTGCTGCGCGACAAAACCCGCCCTCCGGGTATCCCGCCTCTCGAGGCGACTTTGGTCGACAAGGTCGTGGCGCTAACCCTGGAGCCGCCCAGCCACGAGGCCACGCATTGGACGGTGCGCGCGATGGCCAAAGCCGTTGGTATCGCGGCGTCGTCGGTGGTGAAGATCTGGCACGATCACGGCCTGGCGCCCCACCGCTGGCGCAGCTTCAAGTTGTCCAACGACAAGGCTTTCGCTGAAAAGCTTCACGATGTTGTCGGGCTCTATGTCTCGCCGCCAGCCCACGCCATCGTGCTTTCGGTCGACGAAAAGAGCCAGATCCAGGCGCTCGACCGCACCCAACCCGGGCTACCGCTGAAGCGCGGCCGCAGGACAACCATGACGCACGACTACAAGCGCAACGGGACCACAACATTATTCGCCGCGCTCAATGTCCTCGATGGCTCGGTGATCGGCCGCAACATGCAGCGGCACCGGCATCAGGAGTTCATCCGGTTCTTGAACGCCATCGAAGCCGAGATGCCCGCCGACAAGGCCATCCATGTCATCCTCGACAATTACGCAACTCACAAGCAGCCTAAAGTCCGTGCATGGTTGGCTAGGCATCCGCGTTGGACCTTCCACTTCGTCCCGACGTCCTGCTCATGGCTCAATGCCGTCGAAGGCTTCTTTGCAAAGCTCACCCGGCAGCGCCTGAAAAACGGCGTCTTCCACTCCGTTGTCGATCTCCAGGCCGCCATCAACCGCTTCATAAAGGAGCACAACGACGAGCCTCGCCCCTTCGTCTGGAAGGCCGACCCTGAACAAATCATCGCCGCCGTCAGGCGCGGGCACCAAACGTTGGAATCAATCCACTAGGATAGCGCTTTTGCGGCCCTCATAGTTCGGCATGGTGTGGAGTCGCATTCTTGCATCGATCTATCTGGCGGCGGGGACCGCTGATATGCAAGCGTCATTGAACTGAAAGATTCCGCTTCAAAAACGGCGGCTTCCGGTTGTCTTCCTGAACGGAGGATAACGTATGGGCGGGAGTGTGCGTCAAGCGACACGGAGCTAGGGGCAAAGATGCATCGGATTTACACCGTCGGCTCGGCGCCTGACGGCTTCGGCTACGGCGATTGCACATCATACCCTTCCTTACCGCAGACGGCCGATGACAATCCACCTAGTCCCACCAACAGACTTGTCGGCCCAAGCGGCGAGCAGAAAAGCGATCCAATAGCGCTGATCGATTTCAGCACGCCTGTTGTAGCAGGTTTTCCGCTCTACCATTGTCGGCGCGTCCGGCACGGCGGAGTATCGGTCAGCCGATGCACCCTGCCGCCCAATCCCGGTATCGCGCTTGGCACACCGCAATTCACCGTCGCCATCCATGACGACCGTCCATTCGACATGGAATGGCGATTGCCGGAAAGCCGCCGGATAGAGCGACAACGGATCGTCGCCGGTCAGGCCCATATCAACGGTCCTAATCGGCCGATCTTCCAACGCTGGTCGGTTTCTCCCGCAATATTGGTGATCGCGCTGGAGCCGGATTTCGTTCGCCAGATCGAAACGGAGCTGTTCGATCGGAGCGGCGGATATCTGCCGACCCGCATGGGCGTTAGCGATCCGTTTCTTGAAGCGATCGGCAACGCTTGGCGACAGGAACTGGTCGAAGCCGGTGCGGGTGGACGGTTGTTCGCCGAAAGCTTGGGCACGCTTCTCGCCGTGCATCTTTTCCGCACCTATGGCGATAGCGTCGTCCGCCTCGATCCGATAAAGGGTGGTCTTGGAACACCCCGCCTGCGTCGCGTGGCGGACTATATCGAAGCGCATCTGGATCACGATGTGAGCCTGCGCGATCTGGCCGCGGTCGCCGGCATGAATGCCCACTATTTCGGGGAGGCGTTCAAGGCGACGATGGGTGTTTCGCCCCATCGCTATCTGATCAAACGTCGCATTCTTCGTTCCAAGGAACTGCTGTTGAACCGCGGCCGAACGATCGCGTCGATCGCTTTCGAGGTCGGCTTTTCGAGTCATAGCCATTTCACCTTCAATTTCCGCAAGGCGACCGGCGTGACGCCGACACGATTCCGACGAGATGCTCTTGATGCACCATGGACAACTCAGGATTGAGCCCAGGTGAGGAATACATGAAGCAGTTACGTTCCGCCGTGTTTTGGATGCGCCGACCACTAATCGTCCAACCGTAGAGACCTCCGCGCGCAACGGAATGGCTAGTCGATAAAAGCTGCCAGTTCCGCGGGCGTCCCCTTGGGAAACGCCTTTCTGAGGAAGACCAGGAATGCCGATACGCGGGGGCTCAGCAGCCGCCGCGACGGACAGAGTATCCACAGTGTGGATCCGGTCCCGCCACCTCGCCCACTGCATGAGCCGACCGCCGACAAGATCGTGACACACTAACGAAAGGGGCCGTCGGCCGATGCCGACGCTATGCCGGACTGCGTCGCGGACTATGATCATCGACGAGAGTGACAGGACCGGGTCCGATCGCGATGGCCCGCTCAATTCCGGGCGTTTCCGGATAGCTCGATCGCCCAAGCATCTAGATTGGAAGGATTGATCGCGTCGATGTCGAGATATCCGTCTCGAATGGCAGCTATCACCAACTGAATGCGACGCTTCACACCATAGCGCCGCCTAGCGGCTTCAATATATTCACGAACGGTGTTGGGGCTCAGCGACAAACGGCGAGCGATTTCGCAGTCGTTCAGGCCCTCCGCCACGAGCGCCACACAGTCGATCTGCCTCGGACTAAGTGGCGGTCCTCCGAACTTCGTTCGACCGACACTCAGCTCATGCGCCCGGGCGAAGCTGATGCTTCCAAGCAAATAGACGAGCAGGCGGCTCCCCGTCGAGAGGTCAAGACGCTCTTGCCCGGCCAAGGAAAACATGCCTGGCATCAGGCCAGTCATCCGGAACGGGATTGTCATGCCATGACGAAGGCCGTAAGTGCTTGCTGCCTGTAATGTCTCGAGCTGCCGAGCTGTTGGCTCCACATATTGGCCGATCTCATCCCAGGCGACGCCGTGGAACGAGCGCGAGGCTGCCAGGTGGACGGGATCATCCAGATGCCGCCCTTCCCCGAGGACCTGTTCGATCCAACCATCAGGATAGTTTGTGAGGAGGAACGAGCGTTGCGCATCCTCGCGAACATGCCGCCCCCTTACTAACGCGAACCAGCGATGACCAAAGATCCTCGCCGCATCCTCTAGACGGGATGCGAGCTCGGAAATTGTTTCAGCGGCGTCTGCGGCTTGTTGCAATGCGACTAGGTCGCCGAGCGAACCTTGATCGAGCGAAGTCATCGCCGGATACCCCGATACGAATGGCTGCGCCGCAGTTCAATTTGCTCGCACGAGGGCCGTGGTCCGATTTTGAGCCACAAGATTGTTCTCCTCAAGGGCGCACCGCTACCAAATCAACGCGTCTCATATCACAGCATGAAGATTTTGCCCAGCGAAAGAACAGGGAAAGTGATTGAATTTTTTGGGATATTTGCATTTGGAATATTTGCATCCGTATTCCACAGCTGCTGACCGACCGTCCTCTCCCAGCGATCCGCGGTTGCATAATTGATAAGTCGCGCAAACGCCCACATCACGATTTCCATGGACCGTCACTTTCTCCTCCGACGGAACCGCCATCACGCGGGCCAGCGTCTTACGTGCAAATAGCCCCGAACGCTGTCGCGGCATCTCCTGTGATGAGCATCGGCTCGGCCCACCCGAGTAACCCACGGCCGCGCAGTGTAGAGCGAGCCGCCTCCGGTGCAGAAGCGGACATACGGTCTTACCGATTACCGAACGCCGCAGGAAGTGCATGGAGAATAGATTACCGCCCTTCAGACAGACAGTTTTGAGCAGTAAGGGGAGAGGCTCGGCACTCTCCTTGCTGTAATATTATGCAAGCCAAGGAACTCGCGCTCAAATGGAAACGTCGGCATGAGCTCCTAACTGAGCATCCCATCGTGCAACCGCACCACCCGATCCATCGCCGCGGCAAGCCGCTCGTTATGTGTGGCGACGAGCGCAGCGCTCCCCTCTTCCCGCACAAGCGTCAGGAACTGTGCGAAAACGCGGTCCGCCGTCGCTTCATCAAGGTTGCCCGTTGGCTCGTCTGCTAAGACCAGACGGGGCCGGTTCGCCAGGGCCCGCGAGACGGCGACGCGCTGCTGTTCTCCGCCCGATAGCTTGCTAGGGGGGTGGTGAAGACGCTGACCTAGTCCCAGTGTCTCCAGAAGTTCCTTTGCCCGTGCCTCGCAAGCATCACGAGCTTTCCCGGTGATCAATTGGGGCAGCACGACGTTCTCGATCGCGCTAAAGTCGGGTAACAAGTGGTGGAACTGGTAGACGAAGCCGATATTGTCGCGCCGCACCGCAGCGCGCTGGTCCTTGCCGAGCTTGCTGGCATCGATCCCGGCGATTTCGATCTTGCCACCAAAGCCGCCTTCGAGCAGCCCGATTGCCTGGAGCATCGTCGACTTGCCCGAGCCCGACGGACCCAGCAATCCTACGATCTCTCCAGGGTGCACATCTAGGTTCACGCCACGCAGAACTGCGATGCGAACGCCGCCCTGCTCGAAGCTTCGGGTTACGTCGGTGAGGCGGACGACCGGATCGTTGACAGTGCGATTGATGACGGAATCATTCATAACGGAGTACCTGCACGGGATCTGTGCTCGCCGCCTTGTAGGCCGGGTAGAGCGTGGCTAGGAAGCTGAACACGAGTGCCATCACGCTGATAGTGACGATCTCCACCGGATCGGAGCGTGATGGTAACTCTGTGAGGAAGCGGATCGAAGGATCCCACAGGTTTTGCCCCGTAACAATCTCTATCGCCCGCACGACTGATTGGCGAAAGTAGAGGAAGACGAAGCCGAGGATCAGGCCAGCGACTGTCCCGAGCGCGCCGATGAGGAAGCCGGCGGTGACAAATATCTTCAGCAGAGAACGCCGCGTCGCGCCCATCGTTCGCAGGATCGCTATGTCGCGCGTCTTGGCCCGGACCAGCATGATCAACGAGGAGAGAATGTTAAACACCGCCACTAGAACGATGATCGAGAGCACCACGAACATTGCCACCCGCTCCACAGCCAGAGCATCAAACAATGAGGCGTTCATGGTGCGCCAATCAGTGATGATGGCACGGCCCTGCAGCTGTCGGTGGAGCGGCGCGAGAATTTCGCCCACATGATCGGGATTATTGGTGGTCACTTCGATCATTCCGATCTGGTCACCGGTTAGCATCAAGGTCTGCGCATCACTAATCGGCATGACGACCACGGCTTTGTCGTAGTCATAGATACCGATTTCGAAGATTGCGGCGACGCGATACGAGACTGACCGCGGAACGGTTCCAAACGGCGTCGTCCGACCGAGCGGATTCATCACGGTAACAATGTCGCCGGCTTCCGCTCCCAAATCCTGCGCCAGCTGGTTCCCGATCGCGACAGTTTCAGACCCCGGGCGAACGTCACTCAAATTGCCCGCCTTCACTTTATCTAGGAGGCGGGCGATGTCCTCGTTGGTTTGCCCACGTACTTGGACCCCCTCGACTCGGCCATTGAAGGTCACTACCAGCGGTTGGTCGATGAGGGGCGAAGCATGGACGACTCCTGGTGTCTTGCGTACATCGTCGAGGACGGTCTGCCAGTTGTCGAGGCGGCCGCCGTAGGCCTGGATGACGGCATGGCCGTTAAGGTTGAGGATTTTGTCAAACAGTTCGGCGCGAAAACCGTTCATTACGCTCATAACGATAACCAGCGCTGCGACACCTAGCATGACCGCAACGAGGCTGATTCCGGCGACTAAGGCGATGAAGCGCTCTCCCTTCCCGGGCAGCATGTAGCGCTTCGCGATTGTCCACTCAAAAGGGGATAGGATCACGCCGGGTCCCTCCAAAATCGCTGAGAAATATGAAGCATTGTGATGCGTAAAGACTGCTGTGAAGCTGTGTCCATGTAATTATTTTCCTTGTTTTTGCCTCAATTTGACGACCAACTTCGCCTACAAATTATGCGAGACAGTTACTGATTAGCCGGTAACTTTTATGGGCAGAAGACTGTTCTTCCCCAATCGTCCAAGAATCGATTACGGCCTCCCGCAGCGGCTGGAAGGATCCGGCTTTTCTGGTTGAGACAGGCCTTCATTTTGATCAGTTTTCTTTACGAAATCAACACTGTAGGCAAGATTGCCTTCCTCACCCCTCCTCTCCTTTCATGGTCGGGGCGGCTAGCCTCGCTTCTCACGTTGTTAGTGCCGATCAGCCGTCAAACTGCTTGGGCGTCGTAATCGGCTTGCTTTGAGTCAATCCCTACGTTTGACGGGATTGACCCTGATACCCTCAATCCGCAGCTTGCCGAGGTCTGCGAATGTTGTGTGCGTCAGTAGCTCTCGATCTATCAAATTGCGCAGCGTTACCAGTCAGTTAGTGTTGTTGGTAAGGAGGGGCATTTGAACTTCCGCGCTTGTCGGATTGAGCTGGACAAGATTGAGGCAAAGCTTGCCGAGCACCCCGAGGTCGAGACCGCCGTGGTCGTCGCCCGCCGGGACGATTCCGGCGGCAAGCAACTGGTAGCCTATGTCGTGTCTGCAGTAGACTCCCTCGCGGATGGCAATGGCTTCGGTGAGCGCTGCGCGGCCTTACACGCCCATGTGAGTGCCTTTCTGCCCAACCATATGGTGCCTACCGCCTTCGTGATGCTGGATTCCTTGCCGCTCACGCCAAATGGCAAACTCAATAGTAGCGCGTTGCCGACGCCAGAATGGTCCTTGGCGCAGGGCAGTTGTTGGCGTAGCAATCTGACGGCTCCGCCGGTGCTGCTCGAAGACCGGCAACGCGCGGCGCAGGTCGCCATGCTCGGGCATGCCGAGCGCACCCTGCTGCTCGAAGAGTGGAACCAGACCGACGCGCCCTGGCCCGAGCAGCTGTGCGTCCACCAGCTGTTCGAGCA